>OLFY01000018.1_pt1 | contig 263391 bp, 245 predicted proteins | sample 1605611 | NCBI WGS metagenome assembly OLFY01 (sample SAMEA3888923, study PRJEB22519) | human gut metagenome | biome: human gut; feature: human-associated habitat; material: faeces | place: Denmark | collected 2011 | reverse complement strand
AGCTATAAGCTTTCCGGAACCACGCCACTATGGCGTGGTTTTCAAAAGAACACAAAAAACGCCACAAAGTTACCTTTGTGGCGTCCAGTTCAATTAAATGGTCGGAGCGGCGAGATTCGAACTCACGACCTCTTCCACCCCAAGGAAGCGCGCTACCAAACTGCGCTACGCCCCGAACACAAGTAAGATTATACGGCAAAAGGGGATATTCGTCAAGCACTTTTTATAATTTTTTTTAAGATTTTCTTTTTCTCTGTTTCCGGGCCTCTGCCCACGGCTCTCCGGGCCCTTTTCACCCGTGCAGCGCCGAGATATCCATATCCGTATCCACCGAGATCCAGTAGCCCGGATACAGGGGATCCAGTTCCTCTTTCAGCTCCCTGGCGGCCCTGGTACGGTCCGTGCCAAAAGTGATCACCACATCGAAACGCATCTGTTTCTTCTTCCGGTCCACATAGAACCCGTGGACCTGCAGGGCCCAGGCATGCTTCATGACCAGCCGGGTCACCTTTTCCCGGATCCGGGCTGCCTCCGGATCCCTGGTGTTGAAGGAATACACCGTGACCCCGGTCAGGCTCACTCCCGTGGCCTGGTACACCTTCCGGTGGATCCGGTGGGTCAGTTCATCCACCTGCTCCACCGTCATGGTATCCGGCAGCTCGATGTGCACCGAAGCGTAGTTCCGCCCGGGGCCATAGTTGTTGATCATCAGATCATAAGCCCCCCGGATCTCCGGTTCCTCCACCAGCAGATTCTTGATCTGGCGCACCAGCCCCGCATTGGGCCGTTCCCCCAGGATCTCATTCAGGGTATCCCGCAGCAGCCCATAGCCGCTTTTCAGAATGATACAGGCGATGAAAGCCCCCACGTAGGCTTCCAGCGAAACCCCGCAGTACAGATAGACCAGTGCCGCCGCCAGGACCGAGAAAGACAGGACCGCGTCGAACAGGGCATCGGCCCCCGAACCCACCAGAGCCCCCGAATCCACCTGGGTCCCCTTGTTCTTCACATAGCGGCCCAGCACGATCTTCACCACAACGGCCACCACCAGAAGCAGGATGGTCTCCCCATTGTATTCCGGCACCGCCGGGTCCAGGATCTTTTTCACACTTTCCACCAGGGCCGTAATGCCCGCGTAGAAAATGATCATGGAAATGACCAGAGCGCTCAGGTACTCATAACGGCCATGGCCGAAGGGATGCTCGAAATCAGGATTGCGGCAGGCCAGCTTGGCCCCTGCCACTGTAATGACCGAAGAAAGCACATCGGACAGGTTGTTCACCGCATCCATCAGAATGGCAATGGAATGGGTGGAAAGACCCACCACTGCCTTGAAGCCGGCAAGCAGGAGATTCACCACGATGCCGATCAAACTGGTGCGAAGGATCACAGCCTCCCGCTTCCAGCCTTGTATTTCTCCCATGGCTAAAACCCCTCTCATATAAAGTATTGGTGATATTATAGCACAGCGGGGCAGTTAGTGGTTAGCAACAGGACCCCGGCCATTCCCTCACCGGCTCCTTACCGTCCTGTCCCTTCCCTCCTGCAATGGTCCAGCAGTCCCCGGCAGCCTTCCTGGACATCCTCCCAGGTCCGCCGGAAATCCCGGGTATACCAGGGGTCGGCCACGGGACGGGGATTGGCCGTATAATCCATCAGAAGGGAACATTTACCAAGGGGATCGCCGTGGAAAATGCGCTTCATATCCTGCAGGTTCTCCCCATCCATGCCGATGAAATAATCATAAGACCCGTAATCCCCGGCCCGCAGCAGCACCGCACGCTTCCGGGCAGGGTCCATGCCATGCTCCCGGAGCAGCTGCCTTACCGGCGGATAGACCGGATTGCCCCAGCCGTTCCAGATTTCTTCATCTGTTGTAGCCGCCGATGCCACATGGAACCCATTCGCCAGGCCCTCCTGTTCTGCCATCTGCCGGAACACGAATTCCGCCATGGGCGACCGGCAGATGTTGCCGTGGCAGATAAATAGTATTTTGATCATGGACACGAAACTCCCTTCTATGCCGAAATATGCCGATTTACTGCGGGTTTGCCAGTTTCACCTGTTCACGTAGAAAAGGACATAATTTTGCAAAAAACGGCACAACTTTCCCCGTTGTAGTAGTAAAAATGGTAGTAATACGGGTTTTTCCTACTACCGAACTTTTTCTGGGGTGAATTTTTCTCTGCTATTATAGCAGAAAAGCCGCACACCCAACCAGACCTCTCTGGAGAATACCCAACGCTATGTCATTCATGGCCCCCTCCTTTTCAGCATAAGAAAAGCCCGCTGCCGGAGCAGGGGGCTTACAACCACATTTCTTTTTTAACGAGTTTTTTATATTCCTCAAATGCTTCTTGTATCTCTTTTGGAGCATCAGGAACAATGCCACCCATTCTTGCAAAATAGGGTTTCAATTTCTTTTCAAGTTCTTCTACTCTTGGTGAAAAAGACATCCGCATTTTACGTTCCTCCTTCGGCGAACCCTGTGGAAAGAGCCCCCTGGGCGACCTGGCGACGGTCTCCCCTGACGGGTAGCCCCTACGGAATGATATCGTACAGTACGTGATATACGTAGGGATGACCCGTAAGGGGCGTCCGTTCCCAGGTCTGTAAGCAGGCGGATCACCGATCGGACCCTACGGCATTGCAAATGCTCGTTGGACCCACACCGTCCTGCTCCTTGCTCTGCACTCTTCGCTCTTCATTCTGCACTTAGCTTGGAAACCGGATCACCTTGGGCTGGATTTCTCCCACCTGCTCCAGTTCTTTCCGTACGTTTTCCATCTCCTTCTGCTGCCGGGCCTGGATGAGTGCCACTTCTTTCTGGGCGTCATCGAACTTGATGTGGGTGTACACATTCAGTGTGATGGAAATGTCGCTGTGCCCCATCAGGTACTGGAGAGTCTTGGCACTGACCCCGGAGAGGGCCATATTGGTGCAGTAGGTATGGCGACAAACATGAGGCGTAATCCTGGGAAGCTGATATTTATAGATGCTGTTGTGTTTCCGCACGATAAGTTTGAAGTAATGTTCCCAGTGCAAGGCTACTGTTGGATGTCCATTCACATCATAAAAAAGGAATTTCCCCACCCCATCGATGATGGGTTCTACCTTCGGCGGTCTTCTCCGCTCCAGGATGGTGGCAAAGCATTGGTACACTTCATCGGTCATGGGCAGCAGCCTGGCACCTGCCTTGGTTTTTGTGGAAAGGATGTAATACTTTCCATTCCCCTTTTGGAGCTGCTTGTCCACGTTGATCGTCCTTTTTTCCAGATCGATATCGTTCACCGTCAATCCGCAAAATTCCGAGATCCGCAGCCCGGTATGGAACAGGATGAAGATTCCTTCATAATATCTCTTGTAGTGGGAGTCGTTCTGACTGTAACTTGTCAAATTATTTAAATTCTGGAGAACATTTAGGACATATCTTTCTTGCTTTTTCCCAATCTTTTACCTCAGGCACAAAACTTTCCTTTACATCTCGGCGTACGACAAGACCAATTTCACAGCATAATCCATCATCAATTTCTTTTTCCAGAAGAGGACAATATGCCATTAAATCTTTTGTCATTTTTTAGCACCTCGATTTTCCTGAGTTTTTTTCAGTTTCTTTATTCTCTTTTCATCACGCTTCATCGGGGAAACCATTAACCAATATTAGCAATTTTTAAATATGGTAACACCTCTTTCAATGTTCGAGGTCCAATCATAAAATGACTTATCATTTCCTCAAAACTTTTAAAGTCTTGAGTTGGTTCATCCGTTTTTCCATAAATATCAGTCGTACACGAATATGAAAAGCCATCTTTGATTCCAGGATAAATGGCAAATTGTAAAGTTGGAGAATCGTATACAAAATCATCCAACATATACGATTTCAACTCATCAGCAGTCATTAGATTCACCGTCCTCCTGTAAATACTTCGGTATCAGGAGACACTTATCCCCATGAGAAGGAGAATCTACAAAAAGAACAGAGTAGATTTGATGATTCGTCAGACTCTTAACCTGCTGTGAAGGCCCAACATATCGTACCTTCATTTTTTCACTCCCTATTTATCTTTATAAGTCAATATTTTATTTTTCTATAAGCAGCCAGCTTATATCAAAAGTGGTAAATCAATGATACTTTTCAACAAATGCCTCATAAAAATCACTGCGCTGGCCTAGATCTTCAACATCTGCATCAATGAAAGCCTGTAAATCTTTTTTCATCATTTCATAAAGATGCTGGGATGCTAAAGGATCCGAATAGACAGTATGCACCATGTCACCATATACACCACAAGTAATGGCATCATATGGCCGACAGCGTTCCAATGTTATGCGGCACGAACCTTTATATTCTTCATCCTGAAGAATGATTCCACCCTCTGAACCAATAATATCATTTTTAATTGACTTCCACATTTCATTTTCTCCCTTACTCGGTTCGCAAAAACAATTCATGATAGGCGGTTATTTCAACAGCTCAGATGTTTAAAAATCTTCATACTCATCCTTCGTCTCGGTCAATTCTGCCCACCGGGCTGCCAGAAGTTTTGCATAGTCAACATGGAACAGCCCGTAACTCCCCAGTGCATATCCGTCATTGACTTCAATGAGTAGAGTTTTGTCCGTATCCGTCACACCAAAATCCAAAGAATAGCCGGCTGGCGCGGTTTTGTAATCCCGTACGGCCCTTTTGATGACTTCCGGATCCGGTATTTTCTCCCAGGTTCCCCGATAGTGTCTTGCATCCAGGATTTTGCCATAGCGGATAAAACAGCGCCACTCTGTTACAAACCGGACGGGTTCCGAACACCACACAGGTACATCGTGCTCCCAGTTTCCGCAGCCGACCAGATCTTTGGGAGAACGAACCAGTACGCCGGTGATTTCTTTATCAGCAATGGATTTGACGAATACAGGCCACTGTTCTGGATGGGAGTTAATGGTATTGATGGTGGATTTCCAGATTTTTCTTCCCAGACAATATTCCAGCTCTACCGGATAATCCAAGTCTGGATAGGAGAAACCCATTTCTTCCAAATGTTGCTGGACCGCTTCTACATAACCGACCAAAATATCTTCTGGCTCAGCCTGCCGCATTTCCAAGGGATTATGAAAGAAGCGGATTTCGGCCCCCAGTTCTTCAAACCCGCACATGGCCTCAAAAAAATTCTTGCTGGCAGGACGTTCCCCTTTGTGAGCCTGTATCCAAACTTTCATTTTGTTCACTTCCTTTACTTTCTGGTGATGCCCAAATCTTTCTTATTCTCAGTATATCATATGACCTGTGCAAAAAAGCGGACAGAAAAAGGCCCGCAATCTTCTCAAGACTGCAGACCTGCTTTTTTGCCCCCTGGGCGGACCTGGCTACGGTCTCCCCTGACGGGTAGCCCCTACGGTATCGTACAGTACGGAAACAGGCATTCTTTAAGACGTTCACTGATTGGAAAACCGAGATTTTTGACAAAGGACCTTTCTGGATGCCTTTGTCACTGCGCCAGGAGCCCGAACAGGATGGCGATTCCCAGCCTTCCCACGAACACCGGCAGTCCCCGCTGCCAGAGGTATCTGGGGGCCATGCCACAGCCCACCGGGATGGCCCGGATCCCCGTGGGCAGCAGGAAGGCTCCGTTCAGGGCCATGACGGCCATTTTCCAGCTGGGCAGCAGGGGCATTCCCTCCGTCCGGGTCAGGGTGATCACCAGGGGTACCACCATGGCAGAAGAAATGGTGATCCCTGCCGTCTCGGAAAACAGGCAGGCCAGCAGAGCGATGGCGGTGTACAGAGGTAGCCCGGGTTCCAGCTCCATCCCCTGCAGCCACTGGGCCAGGATGGCGTTGGCACCGGAGGCTTCCAGCAGATTCCCCATGGCCAGCCCTCCGGCAAACAGGATCAGCATCCCCCAGATCATGTGCTGCTGCACGTAGTTCCAGGTCAGGAAGGGGTTCCCCTGCCGGTCCGTGAGGAAGAACAGGAGGAAGCCCACAGAGCCATACAGATAGGCCGGCTGCAGCTGGGGGAACCAGGGAGCATACAGGGGCCGCAGGAAGGATCCCACAAGGGCCGTCCCAAACAGCCCCAGGCACAGCTTCTCATCCCGGGTCACGGGCCCCAGTTTTTTCCACTCCCGCCGGAAATATTCCCGGGTCCCCTCCAGCTGTTTCACCGGGCAGGGCAGCACCAGCTGAAGGGCCAGTGTACCCAGGGTGGCTGCCACCAGGTAGGGCAGGAACCAGAGCACCCACTGGGAAAACAGGACTTCCTGCCCCATTGCCTGCTGATACAGGGAGGTGGCCACCACGTCCATGGCCCCTCCCACCGGAGTCCCCACTCCGCCGATGACGGCACCGAAGCAGACGGCACACAGGATGGGTCCTGCTACGGGAGCGTCTGCCCCATAGCCTGCCGCCTTCAGCATGGCCAGGGCCGTGGGCGTAAAGATGGCCACCACCACGGCATTGGGCAGGACCGTGGAAAACAGCACGGATGCCAGGAACCATACGGCAATCTGGCTCTTCATACTGGTCCCGATCAGGCCCAGGCACTGGAGAGCGATCCGGTGATCCAGGCCGATTTTTTCCCAGGGCAGGGTCAGTAAGGTAGCGGCAAACAGCAGGACGATGCTGCTGGAAGCGTATTTGGCCAGCAGCGGATCCATGGGGCCCAGATCCAGGATGGCATTGGCCACCACCGGCAGCAGGGCCGTCACCGTCAGCCCCACCGGCCGGGTGATCCACCAGAAAATCATCCACAGGGCGATGCCCAGGGCCATGGAGATCCTGAATCCCAGCCGGCTGCCCCAAAGGACCCACAATACCAGCGGACAGCAGGGTCCAAGGGCCAGGAAAATACGGTGTTTCATAGGCGGGACCTCCTCCTTGACGATTGGAACGGACAAAGCAAAAGGAGGCTGTGGGTCCTCACAGCCTCCTTTCTTTCAGCCTCTTACGATCTTATAATACTTTTTCTTGCCCTTGCGCAGCAGCAGGCTTTCCTTGTCGTTGAACAGGGCATCGTCCACCACCGTGTCCACGTCGGTGATCTTCACATCGTCGATGGAGAGACCGTTCTGCTGCATCAGCCGGCGGCCTTCGCTCTTGGTCTTGATGACGCCGTTCTGGGCCAGCAGATCCAACAGCTTGCAGCCCATGGCTTCCGCCGGTACGGTGATGGTGGGCACATTGTCCATATTGGCACCGCCGCTGAACAGGGCTTCGGCAGCCTGTTTGGCCTTGTCGGCCGCATCCTTGCCATGGACCAGCTTGGTCACTTCATAGGCCAGCACCACCTTGGCCTCGTTGATGTCAGCCCCCTTCAGGGCTCCCAGCCGCCGTACCTCATCCATGGGCAGGAAGGTCAGCAGGGCCAGGCATTTTTCCACGTCGGCATCGTCCACGTTCCGCCAGTACTGGTAGAAATCGTAGGGAGAGAATTTCTCCGGATCCAGCCATACGGCACCGCCTACGGTCTTGCCCATCTTCTGACCCTGGCTGTTGGTCAGCAGGGTGTTGGTCATGCAGTAGGCCGGCTGCCGGTCTTTCCGGCGGATCAGTTCCACCCCGGCGATCATGTTGGACCACTGGTCGTCGCCGCCCAGTTCCATGACGCAGTTGTATTTCTTGTGCAGGGTATAGAAATCATAGGCCTGCATGATCATGTAGTTCATTTCGAAGAAGGTCAGGCCGTTGTCGCTGGCCAGACGGGTCTTGTAGCAGTCGGCGGCCAGCATCCGGTTCACGGAGAAGTGGACGCCGATGTTGCGCAGCATGTCCACGTAATTCAGGTTCAGCAGCCAGTCGGCGTTGTTCACCACCAGTGCCTTGCCCTCGGACAGGTCGATGAACCGGCTGATCTGTTTTTTGAAGCAGGCGATATTGTGGTTGATGAATTCGGGGGTCAGCATCTTGCGCATTTCGTTTTTGCCGCTGGGATCCCCCACCATCCCGGTGCCGCCGCCCAGCAGGACAATGGGGCGATGGCCGGCGCGCTGCATATGGGCCATGACCATCAGGGCGATGAAATGGCCTACATGGAGGCTGTCCGCAGTGGGATCAAAACCGATATAGAACGTGATTTTCTCCTTTCCCAAAAGTTCCCGGATTTCGTCGGGATGGGACATTTGTTTCAAATATCCACGTTCTTCCAGTACATCTAATACGTTCATGAACATCCTCCTAGTTTGCGTGATTGATGGTTCTTTATTTTTCCTGGGCGGGCGGATCACCGATCCGCCCCTGCATTCGGCTGGTGACTCGTGACTCGAGACTAGTGACTGCCTTTAGCCGGCAGTTCCGACGTGCAGTGGGGGCACCGGGTGGCTTCCGGATCCACGGGCTGCTTGCAGAACGGGCACAGGGTGGGTTCTGCCTTCGGTTCTTCCTTCTTGAACCTGTTCAGCACCGAAATCAGGCAGAAGATCACAAAGGCCATGATGATGAAGTCGATCACATTGGTAATGAAATTGCCGTAGGCGATCACCGGCAGATTGGCGGCCTTGGCTTCCGCCAGGGTATTCACCTTTTTGCTGCTCAGATTGAGGAACAGGTCGCTGAAATCCACGCCGCCGATCAGGATCCCCAAAGGGGGCATGATGATGTCGTTCACCGCCGAGGACACGATCTTCCCGAACGCACCCCCGATGATGACGCCGACGGCCATGTCCACCACATTGCCCCGGAGGGCAAAAGCCTTGAATTCCGATAAAAATTTCCCCATGTTCAATCCTTCCCTTCTCAGGCGTTTTTCTTCCGTTTGCTCAGTATGGACATGCAGGACCCGAAAAGGATCAGGCAGATGCCCACGATCATGTTGATGGTAATGGGTTCATCGATCACCAGCCAGGCCATGAAGGCCGTAAGGATCGGTTTGATGTAGAAGGCCAGGCTGGCCGTGGCCGGATCCGTATATTCCATGGCCAGGAAATAGCTGGCGTAGCCCAGGCCGGTGACACCCACGGCAATGTAGGCCAGGGCCGGGATGTGGGCCATGGTCAGGCCTCCCAGGATGGGGATGTCGGTGAACACCTTCAGCCCCAGGTCCAGCATCAGGGCCCGTACCGGCGCCAGGGTGCTGAGGCCGATCAGCACCAGCATTTCCAGGGACCCGCACAAAAAGCTCAGGCTGGTCATGGCAATGCCCCCGTACCGCTGGGCATGTTTCCGGCCGGCGATGCCGTACAGGGCAAAGGTCATGGCCGACAGCAGGATCAGGATGATGCTCAGCTGGCTGCCCGTCATGTTCACCGGGTTCACGATGCACACAATGCCGGCAAAGCTGGCAATCAGCGAGAAGATGGTCAGTTTATCGATGGGCTCCCCCAGGAGGAAGTAGGCAAACAGCACCACGAACACCGGGTTGCAGCTGAAGATGACCCCGTTCACCGAAGCCTTGCCGTACACAATGGCCATCTGGTACAGGATCATGCTGACCACCACGCCCAGGAAGCCGGAGAACATAAAGAACTTCCAGTCCTTCCCGTTCAGGGTCACCCCTTTTTTCTTCAACGCACTCATGGCCATGGGCAGCAGCACCAGGCCCCCGATGAGGAAACGAAGAAAGGTGATCTGGATGGGATGGAACAGATTCCCGAAGAATTTCAGGGCGGTCTCCATGGTCCCGAACAGAAACGCCGTTACAAGCACAAAAATATAACCTTTATTCACAACCGTATACTCCCTCTCTGCAGTACCTTACTTTTCTCCCAGGATCCGGACTTCCGGTTCCAGCCAGACACCGCTCATGGCATGGACTCTGGTCTTTACATCATCCATCAGCTGCAGGATCTCACTGGCCGTGGCATGGCCCCGGTTCACGACGAACCCTGTATGTTTTTCCGAAACCTGGGCATCGCCCACCCGGTAGCCCCGAAGGCCGGCCTGGTCGATCAGTGCCGCCGCAAAATAGCCCGGCGGCCTTTTGAAGGTGCTTCCCGCACTGGGGAAATTCAGGGGTTGTTTGGTGATCCGTTTCTGTGTCAGGTCCCGGATCCGCTCATGGATGGCCTCCGGGTCGCCAGGTGCCAGTTCCAGGGTGGCGGAAAGGATGATATCCCCCGTTTCCATCACCACAGAATGGCGGTACCGGAAATCCATCTGCTCCCGGTCCAGGTTCCTGACCTGCCCTTTGGGATCCACCACCGTTACGGTGCGGACCAGGTTGCCGATTTCGCCTCCGTAGGCACCGGCGTTCATCAAAATGGCGCCGCCCAGGCTGCCCGGGATGCCGGAGGCGAATTCCAGCCCTGTCAGGCCTGCATCAGCCGCCGCCGTGGCCAGCCGGGAAAGGAGCACGCCGGCTTCCACCCGGATCCGGGGACCTTCGATGACAAGTCCCTTCAGAGAGTTGCCCAGTTTCAGCACCACACCCCGGATGCCCTTGTCCAGCACCAGCACATTGGAGCCGTTGCCCAAAATGGTGCAGGGCACCTGTTCGGCCTGGATGGCTGCCAGCAGGGTGCAGACCTCCTCCTGGCTGTTGGGAGACACCAGGATGTCGGCCGGGCCGCCCACCCGGAATGTAGTGTACTGGGCCATGGGTACATTGATCTGGAACTGGCCGGGGAAGGCCTTTTCCAGAAAGGAAAGAAAACCCGACATACCCATCAGTCCAGGACTTCTTTGATGGTGTCACCCAGGGTCTTGGACAGGTCGGTGATCATCATCTGGAAGCGGATGTAGGCCTGCAGGTAGTTGCTGGCCACCGGGTTCAGCTGCAGCACATTGTACAGGTCCTGCATCTTCTTCACCTTGGCATCATCGGGTTTCTGGCCCTGGTACTGGGCGATCTCGATTTCCTGTTTCTGTTTCAGGAAATCCTTCACCATATCGTCGGCGCTTTTGTCGGCCGCCAGTTTCGGTTTGGCTTCCGCCAGCATTTTATATTCATGGGTTTCCTTGATTCCCTGACAGAGTTTGTTCATTTCATCATAGACGTTCATGATGGATTCCTCCTTTTATATTATCCAAATAATGATACCATATTTTGGGGACAGTGGGTAGTGGGCCCCTCCCCGCAATTTACATCTTCTCATTCAGGATCCGGTACCGGCTCCCTGCATCGTAATCGAAATGCCACCATTCCATGTCACTGGCGGTGAAGCCCTGCAGGGTCATCTGCTGCCGCAGCAGGTCCCGCAGCGCCCGCTGCCGCTGGGTGCCACCGGCAAACTGGGCATACTGGGCCGGGCTGGGTTCGTCGAAGTCAGAGATCATGGTCACCGGCTCCCCGGTCTCCAGATCATACAGGCTTACATCCACGCTGCGGCCGGAGTTGTGGCTGTAGCCCTCCTCCGGCCGGGGCAGCATGTCGGCATGGTCCGTGCCCAGGGCCAGGGTGGCCAGTTTGAAATCGCTCCAGCTCCGGTACCCTTCCCAGATCACCAGACCATAGCCATAGGGCTCCAGTCCCTTCTGCACCTGTGCCAGGGCCCGGGCGGCACTGCGGTCCAGATACGCCTTCGGGCTCAGCACCAGGGGCGCCCCGAACAGGTTGTTGCTGGTGGTATACCGCAGATCCAGCTTCACCCCGGGCACCACCTGGCTGATCTCCACCAGGTCCGCCGTCTTGTCATAAGGCAGATCGGGCGGCGTGGCCCCTTCCGCCTGCCGGCGCAGGGTCTCCATGGGCTGGGGCGGGGTGATCCGCAGCCCCCTGCCGCTTTCGCTGCCGGTGAACCGGCGGGTGTAGCTCTTTTGCCCCAGGTTCAGGCTGATGCCCTGGCCATTCTTGTCCCGGTCGAACCGCACGGTGCTTTCCGAGTCCGTGTTGGGCCCGGTCTCCCGCAGGTCGTAGTTGTCATAATGGTTCTTCACCAGGGTGAACGTATTCGCTCCGGTGAAATCCTTATCCTTCTGCAGGAACCGGTACAGCAGCTGCAGATGGCCGTTATTTTCCCGCACGGCCAGGGATTCTCCGTTCCCCTGATAGAAGCCGATGAGAGCCTCCTGGTCCTTACTGGGTTCCTCCGGCAGCCAGGCCCCGGCCAGGCAGGGCAGCACCAGCCCCAGGCACAGGGCCGCCGTCAGCAGCCCGATTTTCTTAGTCCTTTTCATGGATTTTCTCCTGTTCAAAGCTGGCATCCTCCGGTTCCGGGTGCACATTCTCCACCACTTCCGCCTCGTGGGCGCCGTCCGGAGCCACATGGCTGGGTTCCCGGTAGGGCGGGAAGGTAATGATGAATGCCGTGCCCTTGCCCACCTTGCTCTGCACCTGCACCTTAGCCTTGTGCATGCGGATGATTTCCTTTCCGATGGCCAGCCCCAGCCCCGTGCCCGGAATATGCCGGGAATGGGATTTGTCCGCCTTGTAGAACCGTTCCCAGATATAGGGAATGTCCTCTTCGGGGATACCGTAGCCCCGGTCCGCCACCGTAAGCACCGTTTCTTTCCGGGCATTTTCCATCACCTGGAACCGGATCACCGACGAATCAGGGGAATACTTCATGGCATTGTCCCCCAGGATCATGACCAGCTGGTACAGCCGGTCGCCGTTGCCGTACACCAGCAGGCTGTCGTCCACATACTGCTCCAGCCGGATGTCCCGTTTCCCGGCCCGGCCCTCCAGCATGCCGCACACGCTTTCCACGATCTTGCCCAGGGGGATGGGTTCCATTTCCTCCCCTTCTCCCCGCTGGAGACGGCTGATGTCCAGCAGCTCATTGATGAGCCGCTGGAGCCGCTGGGTCTCGTTGTTGATCAGCCCCCGGTACTTCTTCACGTCCTCCGGGTCCGTAATGGTGCCGTCCGACAGGGCCTCATTATAGCCCTGGATGATGGTGATGGGGGTCCGCAGCTCATGGCTCACATTGGCCACAAAGTCCCGGCGCATCTTCTCCATCTTCCGGCTCTTCAGCACGAACTGTTCCAGATCCCGTCCCAGAGAATTCAGGCTTCGTCCCAGGTCGGCGATCTCATCGTTGCCGTCCACGGCCACCTTCAGGGAATAATCCCCGGAAGCAATGGCCCGGGCTGCGTTCTTCATGGAAATCAGAGGTTTCACCATGCGCCGGCTCAGTCCGCTGACGATTACCACGCTGATGCACAGGGCCACGATTCCCACAATGATCGTATACAGGTAGATATCCTTCAGCACCTTGTTCAGGCCGCCCAGGGGCGAGGCCAGCAGCATGGCACCGGTTACATTTCCCCTGGTATCCTTCAGGGGAATGCCCACCATCAGCACCTGTTCCTTGTAGATGGGGTGGAAGATCCGTTCGTTCACCCGGTCGCCGCCATACACTTTGCTCAGGATGGTGTGGAACCGGTTGGCTTCGGCCCCTTCCGAGCGGATCTGCTTGTCAATGGCCGCCACGCTCTTCATCCATTTGTCCCGGCGCCGGGCCGCCTGTTCCTGCTGGCTGGTACCGTCCCCATGGATCTGCTCGAAATCGGACTGGGTCTCCGAAGCCCCGATCAGCTCATACCGGGTGTTGAACAGCCAGATCCGGGCCCCCACCAGCTGGTCCATGCTGGTCAGATAATCCCGCAGGATGGTGGGATCCATGTTCAGGGCATTGAAATACCGCACCATCATGGCCACCTGGCCGCCCTTGTCGTTCAGCTCCAGTTCCTTGGTGCGGAAGAAATAGTCGGTGATCAGGTAACTGAGCCCCACAGAAATCCCGATGATGATAGCCAGAATCAGGCCCATGTAACTGTACATGAGCCTGGTGGATAATGATTTCTTCACTTGTCCTTTTTAACCTCGAATTTGTACCCTACGCCCCAGACGGTCATAATGTCCCAGGCGGAATCCGGCGGAATGGCCAGTTTGTGGCGCACCCGTTTGATGTGAGTATCCACCGTGCGGGTATCCCCGTAGTAGGTGTAGCCCCAGATCTTTTCCAGCAGCTGGTTCCGGCTGAAGACGATGCCCGGGTTGGAGGCCAGGCACCACAGCAGTTCCATCTCCTTGGCCGTGAAGGTGATTTCCCGGCCAAAAGCCACCACCCGGTATTCGCTCAGATTGATCATCAGGTCCGGATATTCCAGTACCTGCTTGTTCTGGGTATTCAGAGAGGCGTTGGTCCGGCGCAGCACCGCCTTCACCCGCGCCACCACTTCCCGGGTGTTGAACGGCTTGGAGATGTAATCGTCGGCGCCGATCTCCAGTCCCAGGATCCGGTCGTCGTCGGAATCCTTGGCCGTCAGCATGATGATGGGCACATCGGAGATCTTCCGTACCTGTTTGCACACTTCCAGTCCGTCCAGGACGGGCATCATGATGTCCAGCAGGATGATGTCCGGCTTGCCGGCCTGGACCTGCACCAGGGCTTCGGCCCCGTCGGCCGCTTCTATGACTTTAAAACCTTCTTTTTTAAAATAAATGCTCAGGATCTCACGGATCTGAGGTTCATCGTCAGCAATCAATACCGTTTGTTGTTTGTTCATAGCCAATCCTCGCTATTCTGGCAGCAGGCTGCCGGGATGTTTCCATAAAAGGTATTATACCATAATTTAAAGATATGAGAATGAAAGAACCGTGAATTTGAAAGGCGAAAAAAGAATGTTGTCCTTCCCTGAAAGAGGGACCGGCCGTTTCCGTACAAAAAAAGGACCTTCGATTCTTTCCCATCGAAAGTCCCTTTTCCCGGTTCCTTTTTCTCAGCGCCTGGAGCGGAGTCTCATGTACTCCTTCTTCAGGGCGTCGAAGGTTTCATCGCAGATGTCGTGTTCGATCTTGCAGGCATCGTGCTCAGCGTTCTTCCTGGAAACCCCCAGATTCACCAGGATCAGCGTCAGCACCTGATGGCGCTCATAAATCCGTTCTGCAATATCCCGGCCTGTTTCCGTCAGGTTCACAAACCCGGATTCATCTACCGTCACCAGTCCCTCGTGACGAAATTTCTTCATGGCCACACTGATGGTGGGCTTGGAGTACCCCATTTCGTTGGCAATGTCGATGGACCGCACCAGCCCCAGCCGGTTCTTCAGGATGAGGATGGTCTCCAGGTACATTTCTGTGGATTCAGTTTCATGGAATTCCATATCAATTTCCCCTATACAACCCGTATCTTGTGATACGAAAATTTATTGTCGTACCATATATTGTACACCATCCATGATAATAGTGCAAACGACAAAAAGACCGCCCCCAGTGGGACGGTCTTTTTCATCGGTTTCGGGACTTATCTGTGTTCCCAGATATCCACACGACGGTTGTCGGCTTTGCCGGCTTCGGAAGCGTTGGAAGCTACAGGGTTGTTTTCGCCCTTGTAGTTCAATTTCATACGATCAGCGGCTACGCCGTTGTCGTTGGCATACTTGGCTACGTTCAGCACACGCCGTTTGGACAGATCTTCATTGTAAGAATCAGAAGCGTCACTGTCGGTGTTGCCCACCAGTTTGAAGGTGGAATTCGGATGTGCCTTGGCTACTGCAACGAAGTTGGCCAGTTTGCCGGCTTCGGAAGCTTTCGGGGTATCCACATCGCTGTCGAAGTGGATGCTGTCCAGATAGTAATCATTGTACACATGAGCCGGAGCCACAGGGGTTTCAACAACCGGTGCAACCGGTTCTTCCACCACGGGGGCAGCCTTCTTGTGGCCGCCGAAACGATAGGACAGGCCAACCAGGAAGCCACGATATTTGATGTTGTTGTCGTCATCCAGCTTGGTATCCACATACCGGTACCCGGCATTCAGATCCCAGTTGTCGGCGAAGGTATAGGCCAGGCCGGCATCCCACTGGCTGGTCTTCTTGGTGCCCAGGGCGCCTTCTGCGTAGAAGGCCAGGTTCTTGGCCAGGTCGTATTTGGTACGGATACCGAATTGGGCCACGTTGTTGATCACACTGTCAGCAGCGCCGGTATGAGCACCATGATAGCTGCCGTCAAAATCGTTGTTGATCCGGTTCCAGCCGGCAAACAGAGCCCAGTTCTTGCCCAGGCTGTAGGCCAGGTTGACTTCGTTCTGATCCCCGTCGGTCTTGAAATCATCCATTTTGGTCTTCAGGCCGCGGTACTTGTATTCCAGAGCCCATTTATCGCTCAGGCCATAAGCCAGGCCGCCATCGAAGTTCCATTTCGTGCTGGAATTTTCTCCATCGAATTTGGCTTTCGGAGCCCAGGCCCCCAGATCCATTTGCCATTCTCCCTGATTCCAGGAAGTTTGCGGTGCAGCGCACCCGATAGACGCAGCCGTAGCCAGAACAGCCAGCGTCACTGCAAATACCTTGTTCTTCATTGCAGATTCCTTCTTCCGATACGATTTTTCTCCATGAAAAAGACCGGACTTACCGGTCATTTCATGGACCTATTTTACCGCTTTTCCTATGAAGGGAAAATGAATAATCTGTGTCATCTTTGTGACATGACAACAAAAAGGCGCCCGAAGGCGCCTTTTTCATTCTGCCTGCGTCAACAGGCTTCCATCGGCTAGTGACTGGTGACTGCTCCTATTCATCCACTCCCGGTTTCAGCTTGCTGCCGTCGTTGTTCTGCAGCAGGCTGAAGCTTTCCACGCTCTGCTTGAATGCGTTCAGCTTCAGATCATAGTTGATGGTATCATCCGTCTGGTAGCGGATCTGATATCCGTTGCCCTGGGAATTCATCAGGAAGGTGTTCACCACGAACACCTTTTTCAGATCCCCGGTGTCCGTGCATTCCATCATGCTCCCGTTCAGGGTGCCCACAGTAATGGGCTGGTGCCGCAGCACCGTAATGTTGGGTGTGTACCGGGTCACCTTCTGCACAAAGGCGTTTTCCGCGGCCGTCAGCCCGGCTGCCGTGGACGTGCCCAGTTCCTGGAAGGTATCATCGGAAAATTCCCGCACCATGAGCCCGTCCGTATGGACACTGCTCAGGCTCCGGCCGAACAGCACATTGTCCGCCCGCAGGGTGTACATCCGCCACCCGCTGGGGATTTCCATTTCGTACCCCATGCCGGGTACGGTCAGAAGGTTCACATCGGTGTACTTCACCGGGCTCAGGGTCAGGTCGCTGGTCAGGGCCTTCAGGGCCTGGCGGGCGGCGGATTCCAGGTTTTCCGGTGCGCTCACGTTCACCACCAGCAGCACATTTTTTTCCGGCTGGTAGGCCCGGCCGATCAGGAACGGCCGATGGGTCCGGAGCTTTTCCTGGGGCACAGCCACATAGGTGTAGCTGTCCGGTCCTTTTTTCTTTTCCGTCCCTTTGGGTTCTGCTTCACCGCTGGTCCTGCGGTACTTCCGCAGCTTCCGTTCCAGGATGCCGTCCAGGGCCGGAGCACTGCCCATATCCCTGTTGGTACCGTCCTCCTGGATGGTATCGTTTTCCTGATCCTGGATCCGGGTCAGGAATTTGGTGAAGTCTTTTTTCTGTTCACTGGAATACTGCTTCATGGGCACAGAGATGAAACTGGGCAGCGTATACAGGTCCGCGCTGACCAGAAAGTCCCTGCCCACCATGAAGCGAATCCCGGTGGATGTATGGTAGATTTCCTTGCTGCCGGCCGGTACGGTGAGGCTGTACCCACCGCTGGCCGGTTTGTATGTGGTTTTTGGCGCAGCGTTCCCGGCTGAAGCCCAGGGCAGGCTGAGCCACAGGAGAGAAGCTGCCACAGCCAGAGATTTTTTCAGTTGCATAAGCAGCCCTTTCTGTTGTTTCGTTCATCGTTGATCGTTCATCGCTGGTCGTTGAATCCACCACCGGACACCAACCACGAATCCCTATTTCAAATTCCCTTTGATGTATTGATCGATTTCCACGGCTGCCTTCTTACCGGCACCCATGGCAGAGATCACCGTGGCCGCACCGGTTACGATGTCGCCGCCGGCGAACACACCGGGAATGGAGGTCTCTTCGTTTTCATCCACGGTGATGAGTCCTTTTTTGTTGGTCACCAGATCCGGGGTGGTGTGCTTCAGAAGCGGGTTCGGGCCCTGGCCGATGGCCATGACCACCATATCCACGTCATACACATGGTTGCTGCCTTCGATTTCCACCGGTCTGCGGCGGCCGGAGGCGTCGGGTTCGCCCAGCTCCGTGCGGATGCATTCGATGCCCGTGACCCAGCCGTCCTCGTTGCCCAGGATCCGCACCGGGTTGTTCAGCATGTGCAGTTCGATGCCCTCAGCCTTGGCATGGGCGATTTCTTCCTTCCGGGCAGGCATTTCGGCTTCGCTGCGGCGGTACACCACCACCACTTTTTCAGCCCCCAGCCGTTTGGCGGTCCGGGCGGCATCCATGGCCACGTTGCCGGCGCCCACCACGGCCACACGTTTCCCTACGTACACAGGGGTGGCCATTTTAGGGAACTTCCAGGCGCCCATCAGGTTCACCCGGGTCAGGAATTCGTTGGCAGCATACACCCCGTTCAGGGCTTCGCCGGGAATGCGCATGAAATGAGGCAGACCGGCACCGGTCCCTACGTACACGGCCTTGAAGCCTTCCTCGTTCAGCAGTTCATGCAGGGTAAAGGTCCGGCCGATCACCACGTCGGTCATGATCTTCACGCCCAGTACCTTCAGCTGTTCGATTTCGTGCTGCACAATGGTCTTGGGCAGACGGAATTCGGGGATGCCGTACATGAGCACGCCCCCCACCTTGTGCAGGGCTTCGAACAGGGTCACGTCATAGCCCAGTTTGGCCAGGTCACCGGCCGCCGTCAGGCAGCTGGGGCCCCCGCCCACCACGGCCACTTTGATGCCGTTTTTAGGAGCCAGGCCATCTTTGATCATATCGGTGCCCTGTTCCCGGGCCCGGTCCGCCACGAACCGTTCCAGACGGCCGATGGCCACCGGTTCGCCCTTGATGCCCAGGATGCACTGTTTTTCACACTGGTTTTCCTGGGGACATACACGGCCGCACACAGCGGGCAGGCTGTTCTTCCGTTTCAGGATGTGGATGGCCCCGTCGAAATCCTTTTCCGTCACCGCATGGATGAACTCAGGGATATCCACGTTCACCGGGCAACCCGTCACGCACCGGGGATTCTTGCAGTTCAGGCAGCGCTGGGCCTCGTCCACCGCCACTTCTTCCGGATAGCCCAGGGCCACTTCGTCAAAGTTCTTGTTCCGTACGTCCGCCGGCTGTTCCGGCATGGGATTTCTCATTCCTCCACGCATTTGCAATGCCCCCCGCAACTGTATTCTACTGCTTCCTGGTCTTTGTACATCCTGGACCGCTGCATCAGGTTCTTGAAGTCCACCTTATGGGCGTCGAATTCAGGCCCGTCGCAGCAGGTGAACTTGCTCTCGCCGTCCACCTGTACCCGGCAGCCGCCGCACATGCCCGTGCCGTCCACCATCAGGCAGCTCAGGCTGGCGGTGGTCTTTACGTTGTAGGGGGCCGTTGTCTTCGCCACGTTGGCCATCATGATGATGGGTCCGATGGCTACGACCAGATCGGGATGTTCTCCCTTTTCCAGCATTTCGCCCAGAGGCTGGGTCACAAAGCCCTTGATGCCTTCGGAGCCGTCGTCGGTGGTGATGATCACCTGGTCGCTGATCTTTTCCATCCGGTCCCGCCACAGGATCAGGTCCTTATTGCGTCCACCGATGATGGTGATCACCTTGTTGCCCAGTTCGTGGTACGCCCGGGCAATGGGATGGACCGGTGCCACACCGATGCCGCCGCACACCATGACCACGGTGCCGAACTTGCCCATTTCCGAGGGCTGGCCCAGGGGCCCCAGTACATGCTGCAGTTCGTCCCCTTCGCCAAAGTCATTGCAGATGTGACGGGTGGTGTTGCCCACAGCCTGGACCATGATGGTGATGGTGCCTTTTTCCCGGTCGAAATCCCCGATGGTCAGGGGGATCCGTTCGCTGGTTTCGTCACACAGTACCATGACGAACTGGCCCGGTTTGCATTTGTGCGCGATCAGAGGCGCTTCCAATTCGAATTCCCATACTGCAGGTGCCAGCTGCAGCTTCTTCAAGATCTTTGCCACACGTACCACTCCTTACCGATTTTTGTTGTCAACTTTTCCAGGGCGGACGGATCATCGATCCGTCTCTGCGGGGCGACTATTTCGGGATCACATACCCGATGCACCGTTCCACTTCCGCTGTCACCTTTTCCAGGTCGATGGTGGTGAACTCACCCTTCTTCAGCAGGATGTTCCCGTCCACCAGCACCGTATCCACATCGGCGCTGCTGCCGGCGTACACCAGCAGGCTGGTCCGGTCGTTCCGGGGGTACCAGGCCGGGCTGTCCATGTTGTACAGCACCACATCCGCCTTCTGCCCCGGCTCCAGCCGGCCCACATTCTTCAGGCCCACGGCTTCGGCCCCCATCCAGGTGCCCATGGCCAGGGCCTGGGATGCCGGTACGGCCTTGGGATCCCCGCTCTGGGTCTTGGCCAGCATGGCCGCCAGCCGCACTTCCTCCAGCATGTCCAGGTTGTTGTTGCTGCTGGCCCCGTCAGTGCCCAAGCCCACGGTGATCCCCTTCTGCAGCATACCGGCCACGGGCGCAATTCCGCTGGCCAGTTTCAGGTTGCTCTGGGGATTGTGGGCCACCCGCACATGGTGCCGGGCCATGATTTCCAGGTCCTCTTCGTCCACGTGCACGCAATGGGCGGCCAGGGTCCCCACTTCGAACATTCCCAGGCTCTCCATCAGGGCAATGGGGCTCTTGCCGTATTTCTTCCGGCAGTCCTCCACTTCTCCGGCGGTCTCCGCAAGATGCATGTGGATTTCGCAGCCCAGCTCCCTGGCCCGGGCGATTACGCTCTCCAGGTAGTCATTGCTGCAGGTATAGGGCGCATGGGGCCCCAGCATCACATGGATCCGGTCGTTGCAGGCTCCATTCCAGTTCCGGTACAGCTCCGTGTTCTCCTCCAGCCGGCTGGCTCCGTCCGCTGCGCTGCTGCCGGTGAGGCCCCGGGACAGCACCGCCCGGATGCCGCTGTCGCCCACGGCCTTGGCCGTTTCTTCCATAAAGAAGTACATATCCGCGAAACAGGTGGTGCCCGTACGGATCATCTCGGCAATGCCCAGCAGGCTGCCCCAGTACACCGCCCGGCCGTCCAGGTTGTTTTCCATGGGCCAGATCTTGTTCTGCAGCCAGTCCATCAGCACCATGTCATCCGCATAACTGCGGAACAGAGTCATGGCCACATGGGTGTGGGCGTTCACCCAGCCCGGAGCTGCCAGATGGTCGCGGCCGTCGATTACTTCATGGCCTTCCACCGGTTCCGTGCCCACATAGGCGATATTGGAACCGGTGATCCCGATAGAATAGCGCTGGTTGTCACTGCGGTCCGCCAGTTCCACATCTTTGATTACGATATCATAAGTCATTTGCCGGCTTCATCCTCCTTTTTCCCGGCCGAAAAAGCTTCCAGCCGGAATCCCCCGTACTCTTTCAGGGCTTCGTGGCAGTGGCAGGTATGGGTCACAGGTTCCCCATCCCCCACATAGGCTTCGATCAGGGCCACGATCCGTTTCTTCATGGTTTCCATGGCCTCCGTCACTTCTTCGTGGGAAAGGGCCCGGATGCTCAGCCCCGACCCCATATTGGTCACCACGGACACATTGGCGTAGCAGATCTCCGCCTCCCGGGCCAGCACCGCTTCCGGCATATTGGTCATGCCGGCCACGTCACCGCCCAGGGATGCGTACATCCGCACCTCCGCCGCCGTCTCGTACCGGGGCCCTTCCGTCACCACGTAGGTGCCCTGTTTGGAGTGCCGCAGCCCCAGTTTGATGATGTTCCGGATCAGGCGTTCCCGCACCACCGGACAGTAGGGATGGGCAAAGTCCACATGGGCCACCAGCCCGTTTTCTCCGTTGAAGAAGGTGTTCACCCGGTTCTTTGTGAAGTCCAGGATCTGGCTGGTCACCACGAAGGTGCCCGGGGGCAGGCCCCGGTTCAGGCTGCCCACCGCCGTGAAAGAAACGATTTCCGTGACTCCCATGCTCTTCAGGGCGAAAATATTGGCCCGGTAGTTGATCTTATGGGGCGGTACACTGTGGCCCGCTCCGTGCCGCGCCAAAAAGTAGATTTCATGCCCGGCCGCCACTGCCTTCAGGCAATGGGCCGTGCCAAAAGGTGTTTCTATGGAAAGGGGCTCCAGCTTCCCGAAGCAGGAGGCGTCTTCCACGCCTGTGCCCCCGATGATTCCGATCTTGCGCACTGCAATCACCTCTTTGGTTTCATTTGGGATACCAGGGGAAGGAGGTCCCCCAGGGTATCGATGGTGTAATCCGGCTGGACGAAGCGGTCGAAGAACGATGGGGTGAACGACGTCCAGTTCACCTTCACCGTCCTGCACCCGGCCTGCTCGCCGCTCATCAGGTCGTAGGGGCTGTCCCCTACGCACAGGCACCGGTCCGCCGGCACCCCCAAAAGTGCCAGACCCTTTTCCATGGGTTCCGGATCCGGCTTGTGGGCCGTGCATTCCTGGCAGCCGACGATGCCGTGGATATAATCCGCCAGCCCCAGGCAGCGAAGGCCCCGCAGGCAGCTCTGGCGGAACTTGCTGGTGACGATCACCATGGGCACATGGGCATCAGAAAGAGCCGCAAGTCCCTCCTTCACCCCGGGAAAAGGACGGATCATCCGGTCATGCCAGGCGAAATTGAAATGGCGGTAATATTCCGTCATTTCGTCGATGGCCTCTTCCTGGTACCGGCCCGTCAGTTCTGCCAGGCCCTGGCGCAGGGGCAGGCCGAAGGTATTGATGATGTCCTGGTCCGAGAAGGTCTTTCCCGGGGCGAAATGGCCCAGGGTCTTGTGGAATGTGGCCAGGATCAGGGGCGTGGTATTGGCCAGCGTCCCGTCAAAGTCGAATAAGATACCGCAGGTAGACACAAAGTCCCTCCTTCACACAAACTACGACAGAATTTTACCACAAATCACAATAAAATTAAAGGAGGGAGCCATCTGGCTTCCTCCTTTAAATCTGTGTCCCCCTGAAAGGGGGAAAGGACCCGCTTGCGGGTAGGGGGTTTTTACATCAAATGTACGACGTAAAAACCCATCCACCGTCCATACGGACGGTCCCCCTTCCCTTTTCCCCGGGACTAGGCTGTTCCTTCTCGTCACAGCCGTCGCAGGGAAGGACAACTACCACAAACTCAGCTGCTCCCCTTCCTCCGGGTTCAGTTTCTTCCGGATGGCCTCCAGGAACGCCCCGGCGCTGCCGAACCTGGCCACTCCGTCCCCTGCCACCTTCCGGTAGCAGGCGTCAGTGGTCAGCACATCGCTCAGGGCCCGATGGGCCCGGGGATTTTCCACCCGGTACCAGGCCGCCAGGTTGTTCAGCCGGTGGTGCTCCCACAGGGGGAACAGGGTCTGGGCCATGGGCAGCACATCCACCCAGTCATTGGGAAGGGCCCGGTGGAGTTCCTTCCGGAATCCCTGCTGCAGGAACCCCATGTCGAACCCCACATTGTATCCCAGAACGATCCGGTCCCCCAGGAACCGGCCCAGCGCAGCCAGAGCCTCCGCCGCCCGGGGAGCCTCCAGCAGCTGGTCATTGCCGATCCCCGTCAGCCGGGTGATGAAGGGCGATACGAACTGGCCGGGCTGTACCGTTACCGGCTGCACCAGGGTGGTGAAATCAGCACCCGGTTTGCCGTCTATAACTTCCAGGGCCCCGATCTCGATGATCTGGTCCCGCACCGGATCCAGGCCCGTGGTCTCCAGATCCACCACCACATAGGTGGAAGGCAGCTGCAGCAGACTGCGGCCTGTACCCGGCAGCGTGCCGGCAAAGGTTCTTTCCCTGCGTCCCATGGTGTCAGCCGAACAGACGGGCAAAGAACCCCTTCTTCTTTTCATAGGGTTCCACCCGGAAGCTGGTCATTTGATAGCCCGTATTGTCAATGACCTTGCGGACCTGGTTTTCATCCAGGGGTTCGTCCGCAATGATGTCCGTTTCCTTTTTGCTGCGGGACGAAGAGACCGAATCCACCCGGAAGGCGTTCCGGATGGCAGAATTGATATGGCTTTCGCACATGCCGCAGGCCATGCCTTCGACACCAACAATCATTTTTACCATAAAATTGCCTCCTTGCTCAGAAGCCCTATACCTCGTATGGGTATCTGGTGGTTTTCATTATAGACGGTTTCAAAGATTTGTCAAGGCTAACTTTGGCTTCGCCCGTCAGTTTCTCCTTTTCCCGTCAACTTCTGACCACTCCTCGCTGACAGAATAACATTTTTCTATTTTTTCATCCCATGATAAAAAAATTCCGTAACCCTATTGACACGGTTTGTCCACTATGGTATCCTTCTATCCATCAAACAAAAACGCCAAAACGCCATGACGCAAAATAGTACGTTTGGAAGAAGGCTCCAGAGAGCTGCCGCCCGGTGCAAGGCAGCGCCCGATCCAGACCGAACTGATTGCCGAGCGGATGGGACGAAAAACCAGTAGTCCCCTACGGGCACTCCCGTTACAGAGCATGGCTGTCGCCACAGGCCGCAGCCGAGAGCGCGTCCATCGGACGAAACAGAGTGGTACCGCGGAAGGTCATATCGCCTTTCGTCTCTTAGCAGCAATGCGGAGAGACGAAGGGCGTTTTCGTTTCTCTGGACACTTTCTATCTTTCAAGGAGGAATATCCAATGACCATCCAATCCACTGCCATCAAGGGCGCCACCTTATCCATGTGTTTCTCCGTAGGCGCTGTACTGTTCAGCTCCCACGCCGGCGGCGGCTTTGCCACCGGCAACCAGGAAAACGTGTACTTCATCAGCCTGGGCTGGCTGGGGCCCATCACCGCCATCTTCACCATGCTCCTGTTCACCCTCACCATCAAAGAGGCCATGAACATGTACAACAGCCGCCACCTGACCAGCTACAAACAGCTGTTCCAGAACCTGTACAGACCGGTGCGGGGCCTGGAATATTTATTTGAAGCTTTCTTTTACATCATGGTGCTCATGGCCGTGTCCGCCACCATCTCCGGTGCTGCCTCCGCCCTGGCTGCCCAGACTGGCATGGCCTACACAACCGGCATCGGTGTGGTAGGCGCCGTGATCTTCTTCCTGACCATCTTCGGAGCCGGGCTGGTACGCCGGGCCACCACCTACATGGGCATCGCCATCCTGGCCATGGCCATCACCATCTTCTCCGTGGGCATCGCCATGGGAGGGCAGGTTCCCGGCACTCACTTCATCGCCGACGCGTTAGCTGCTGACTTTGCCGCCAACGGCTTCAGCAAACTGCCCACCGCCATTTTACACGCCTTCACCTACTCCGGCTTCCAGTGTGTGGTCATCCCCACCATGGTCGTAGTGGGCGCCCCCCTGGTCACCCGGAAGAACTGCGCCACCAGCATGTGGTTCTCCTTCTTCATGAACGCCACCGCCCTGACCATGGCCGTGTGTATGCTCATGGGCTGGACCGGCATCTACGGAAAGACCCCCCTGCCCACCCTGATGAGCCTGAAAGCCATGGGCATGTCCTGGCTGACCATCCTCTACACCGTAACCCTGATGCTCTGCCTGATCTCCACCGGTGTGACCACCGTGTTCGGATTCACCGCCCGGTTCTCTGAAATGAGCGCCCTGAAGAAAGTCTCCCGAAGCGCCGTGATCCGCAGCGCCATTGTCACCCTGTTCATCATCTGCCTGTCCATGACCGTATCCATGGCAGGCCTCACCAACATCATCAAATACGGCTATGGCTACTGCGGCTACCTGGCCATCGCCATCATCATCGTACCCTTCCTGGTCATCGGCCGCATGAAGAACAAACGGTACGCCACCGATGCCGAATACCGGGAACGGATCGATGCCATGAACGAATATCCGGGCATGGAAGAAGAGGTGCCGGCACAGGAAATGTAAGGTAAAAGAGGGCATGTGAAAATAAAAAGGAGGGTGTTGCACGTCCTGTGCAACACCCTCCTCTTTTACTCCACCATCGCCTGATAAATCTGCTCTGACAAATCGGCCATGGTTTCGTAAGGGGTGTAGTTCCCGGTGAAAATCACCAGCACATAATCCCCTTTGGGCGTGTAGACGATCCCTCCATCGTGGCGGAAGTCGCTGACCTCTCCGGTTTTGTGGGCCACCACCGTCCCCTGGGGCAGCGCTCCGGGGATGCTGTCGTTGTCGGTCTGGCGTTTGTAAATCTCCAGCATTTCCCGGTCCTGGGCCGGACCCACACATTGTCCCCGATACAACCGCTTGAACAGCAGCGCTATATCCCGGGTGCTGGTCATGTTTTCCCGTCCTTCTCTCATGGCCTCCGTATCCATCATTTTCCGACGCAGGACGCTGTGGGTGTACCCGTGGCTCTGCATGTAGGAATTGATCCGGTCCATGCCCAGCCGGTCGATGAGCAGGTTGGCGGCCGTGTTGTCGCTTTCCGTGATCATCAGGTCCATGGCCTCCTGAAGGGACACCCGGGTTCCGTACCCCCGGCCCTGGAGGATGCCGGCTCCTCCCACCACATTGTCCGGAGTGAGGGTGAACGTTTCATTCCGGCGCAGACTGCCGCTTTGGATATCCTCATAGGCTTTGGCCAGGATGAAGACTTTGATCATGCTGGCGGCGGGCATGGTCTCGCTGCCCCGGTAGATGCTCTGGTTGGTGGACAGATTGGTGAAATAGACCTGGAAGGGGCCGGCCCCCTGGATGATCTTCCCGATTTTCTGCATCCGGGGGCTCAGAGCCGTTCGGGCAGAAGCTGCAGCCGGGGTACTGGCCGAAGCGGTCCGGGGGAGGCTCCACCCGGGCATAAGCAGCAATCCGGCCAGCAACAGACCGATTCCCTGATTGACTGGTTTCAAAAGAACTTCACTCCTTCTCTGGCAAGCTGGTCCTTCAGGCCCTTCATGAAACGGGGCCCCGGATCGGTTTTGCCGTGATAATAACCGGGGATGTTTTCCTTCCACAGGGGCGTATGCCGGGCCTGATCCTGCTGGTAGTGTCCCAGCACCCACTGGATGGTGGGATATTTTCCCCGGAGATACCGGATCAGTTTCACATTGGCTTCCAGTTGGGCCCGGGTCAGATCTTCCCGGCCCTCCACCCCTCCCACGTTCTCGATGCCGATGGAGCACCAGTTCAGCCCGATGGCATGGCGGTTCAGGGCCGTTTCCGGAGTCAGCTGCCAGATGGTCCCGTCCCGGTCCACCAGATAATGGGAAGCCACGTTCAGGGTGCCGTTCCGAAGCTGGGGATTCTCCTCAGGATAAAAGTACCGGTACACCCCATCCCGTGAACTGGACGCCGTCCAATGGACCACCACAGCCCGCGGAACGATGGTTTCCATTTCCTGTCCGTAGTGGATCCGGGCATAGTCCCTCATCAACCGGCGGCGCAGGTCCGTAAAGGCAATGGGATGGACCGCCATGGCCGGTTTTTCCGGAGAAGGATGCTGCCATGCACCGCTTTCCCGGGCTGACGGTTCCGCTCCGGCGCAATTTTTGGGAAACGGGCTCCCGGGCCAGCCGGCCAGGGCCAGAACCGCCGCCAGCAAAAGAGCCCGCCCAGCCAGTTTTTTCTTGTTCATGGGTTCTCCTCCTTTCCGTCCATTGTACTCCTCTCCCCTTTTTTCTTCCAGTCATTCAAAAAAATAAAGGCGCTGTGAAAAAATCATCCACAGCGCCTTTATTTCGCTAGCGTCAGCTGGCTTCCATCGGCTGGTGACCAGAGACTAGTGACGAGTGACGGGGTGTGAAAAAGCATTTTTCACACCCCCTTGCCCAAACGAGGTTCGTTACGGTTCGATGGGGCCGATTTCGATTTCGTCGATTTTTCCCTTTTCGATTTCGAAGATCAGACCCACCCCGGGCAGACCCTCCGCCCTGTAGATGGATTTATCCCCACGGACCATGTCCGGCTTTCCATAGGTCCCCTCCAGGAGGGAAGCGTCCATCCCCACGTGGATCCCTTCCGGCGTTGCCCAGCCGTTGTTGGCAGACACTTCTACCTGATAGACAACGCCTTCCGCCAGATGGAGGGAGACCCCATCCCCATATTCATATTCCACCACCGATCCCGACGGATGGGAAGCAGAATATTCCCGTTCCGTTTCTGTTGGGGCACCGTATATCTGCCGTACATAGGAGCTCTCACTGCCAATTCCGATGCCGCCCAGGTACAGGGATTTCTGAGGTACCGATGCCAATGCGGCCGAAGCAGCCAGCGTCAAAAGTGTGGTGAGACCCACAATTGTCCATTTTTTCATCAGGTCCATCCTCCTTATTTTTAAGAATTATTATTGATTTTTATTTTATCATAATTATATGGAAAATTACAACCCTTTTTTATGACACTTGTGTCCCCCGCGACGGAGACGACGAGCAGGAGTCTCCTAGTCCTGTGGAAAAGGGGGAAAGGACCCGCTTGCGGGTAGGGGGTTCGCACACCTCTCTACCTTTTAAAGATGGTGTTACTCGCAGGGTCGGTGTAAGAACCCATCCACCAGAATGGTAGTAAAGAGTCGTATGGTCGGTGTAAAAACCTATCCACCATTGCGCTGACGCGCAACGGTCCCCCTTCCCTTTCAGGGAAGGACAAATCCTTGTGTCCCCCGCGACAGAGACGACGAAGAGGAGTCTCCCAGTCCGGCAGAAAAGGGGGAAAGGGCCCGCCTTGGCGGGTAGGGGGTTCGCATGCCTCTCTGCCTTTTAAAGACGGTGTTACTCGTACTACCGGTGTCAGAACCCACCACCAGCCATTCGGCTGGTCCCCCGCCCTTGAAAAGGGCGGATATCATGATGGACGGCTGGTCCCTCTGAAAAGGGCGGATAATAGGGTATGGCGGATCCGGAGAGGATTTGGGTTAACCTTTATTCCATTGTCTTGACAAATACCTCTATCTGAGTATAATAAAAACCCGAATGATGGAACTTCTGGCAGGAGATAAATTTAGGGTTCCATCCCAAAACGGTTTCCCGATGCTGGATTGCGCGCGCAGGCCATGGCCATCCATGGTCTGGATCCCTTCGGAATCGGAACCTACAATATATCGAAAGACTGGGACGGCAAGGTGCCCCTCTCTCATATGGGTACTGGATGTTCCAGGACTTTCACTGAAAGGTGTTGTCGTTATGCAACTGTTCCGTACCGTTAAAGATCTGAAGGACTTTGTCCGCACTGCCAAAAAAGAAGGCAAAACCATCGGCCTGGTGCCCACCATGGGTGCCCTCCACGAAGGCCATGCCTCTCTGATCAAGGCCGCTGCCCGGGAAAATGACGTGGTCATCGTCAGCGACTTTGTAAACCCCACCCAGTTCGGTCCCAACGAAGACTATGATGCCTATCCCCGGAAACTGGCCGCCGACGAAAAAGTCGCGGAAGCTGCCGGTGCCACGGCCATCTTTGCCCCTTCGCCGGCTGAAATGTATCCCCACAAGAATATGACCTGGGTGGAAGTGACGGGCAATATCACCAAGGTTCTTTGCGGCCGCACGCGCCCCATCCATTTCCGGGGTGTGGCCACGGTATGTACCAAGCTGTTCAATCTTTCCCAGGCCGACCGGGCCTATTTCGGGCTGAAAGATGCCCAGCAGACGGAAGTCCTCCGCCGGATGGTGGAAGACCTGTTCATGAATGTAGAACTGCGGATCATGCCCATCGTCCGGGAAGCCGACGGGCTGGCCAAAAGTTCCCGAAACGTCTACCTGTCTCCGGAGGAACGGAAGGCCGCTCTGGTCCTTTCCCGGAGCCTGAAGCATGCCAGAGAAGCCTTTGATGCGGGCCAGCGGGATCCCAGGAAACTGGTGGACCAGGTCACGGAAGAAATCAAGGCAGAACCCATGAGCAACATCGATTATGTGGAACTGTACGGGATGCCGGGCCTGACGGAAGTCACCGGCCCCATTTCCGGCCGTGTGCTGCTGGCTGTGGCGGTGAAATTCGGCACCACCCGTCTGATCGACAACGTGGTGCTGGAGGGCTGAGCCCATGGTGGACAAAATCGTACATTTCTGCACCCGGTACATGTCTATCGGTGTGGTGCTCATCGGATTCCTGGGCATCCTGGAACCGGGGCTCATGAAGCCCCTGGCTCCTCAGATTCCCACCTTCCTGGGCATCATCATGTTCGGCATGGGGATGAGCCTGAAACCGGCTGATTTCCGGAATGTGTTCCGGCAGCCCCGGAACGTGGCCATCGGAACCCTGCTCCAGTTCACCATCATGCCGGCTGTGGCCTTCGGACTGATCCATCTGTTCCGGCTCCCTCCCGCCATCGCCATCGGCGTGGTGCTGGTAGGCTGCTGCCCCGGGGGAACCGCTTCCAATGTGATTTCCTACATCGCCCATGCGGATGTGGCCCTGTCGGTATCCATGACCATGGTGAACACCCTGCTGGCGCCCTTTGTGACCCCCTTCCTGGTGTGGCTCATTGCCGGCACCTGGGTGGATATCGATTTTGTGGCCATGATGGTTTCCATTGTGAAGATGGTGCTGCTGCCCCTGATCCTGGGCATCGGGATGAATTCCTTCTTCCCCCGCCAGGTCAGCCGGGTCATCCGGGTGATGCCCATGCTCTCGGCCCTGGTGGTGATTCTCACCGTAGGCTGTGTGGTCTCCATGTCCGGCAGAGCCATTGTGGATAATGGGCTGGTGATCCTGTGCGTGGTGATCCTGCACAATCTGTGCGGGATGCTGCTGGGCGGTTTCTTCGCCCGCCGTTTCGGCCTGGACAAAGCCCAGTGCCGGGCCATGACCATCGAAGTGGGCATGCAGAATTCCGGTCTGGCTTCCACGCTGGCGCTGATGTATTTCACCGCAGCGGGAGGCATTGCCGGTGCCATCTTCTCCGTATGGCATAACGTCTCCGGCTCCCTTTTCGCCTCCTACTGTGTAGGCAGGGACGAAGAAGACGGGCAGGAAGAAACGGTTGGAGAACTGGCCGGAGAAAAAAGCAGAAACTGAATACAAAAAAACAGGCGCTGTGAAAAAAATCATTCACAGCGCCTTTATTTCGCCAGCGTCAGCTGGCTTCCATCAGCTAGTGACTAGAGACTAGTGACGGGGTGTGAAAAAACATTTTTTCACACCCCCTGTTTTTTACCATCCCCCGGGCAGCATCCCCCCGATGCTCAGCAGCGCATACACACCGGACCCCAGGAACACCGCCAGCACCAGATGCTGGACCCAGGGAGCAGCCAGCCATCCGCACTGCCAGCAGGGTGCCTGGTCCCCCCTTTTCCGGGCGTTCCGGAGCATGAATACCGGCAGCACCGACATGATGATGCCCCCAAAGGTCCCGGCGCTGAAAATGGCGCTGACAAAGCCCACCAGGCCACTGCTGGCCAGAAAGATGGGCGGAAGGACGATGAAGGCCAGGCACAGGGCCCGGCTGCGGAAATCCCGTTCCGACCGGAACCCCAGCCGCTCGATGCAGTTGGTCAGGAAGCTTTCCGCAATGGCCCAGAAAGAAGTGAGCATGGCACAGAATGCAAAGAAGTTCACCAGCAGATAGAACAGCGGATTCCCCAGGGCCCGCCCCCAGGAAAGAGAAGCCACCTGGGTAATCTCCGAACCCGGCAGCATCAGGAACACCGCCAGGGGCACCAGGGCCAGGATCAGGAACGAGATCCCCGTGCCCCCCAGGATGGCCGGCACCAGCTTTTCCGGACGGTCCCGGAAGCCCCGGGCCAGTTCGGGCACAATGTACTGCACCGCATAACAGAACACCGCAATGTTGAACACCGGGATCCCCCAGGTCCAGTGGGCGTACAGGATCTCTTCCACAGGGACCCGGGCCAACAGGAAAGAAGCCCCCACCAGCACCAGCAGCATCAGGATCATCCCCAGGCCCAGGAACTTCTCCGCCGTACCGGTGACCTTCAGCCCCAGCCAGACCACTGCCGTGGCCCCGATGGAAAACAGCAGGCTGGCCTCCTGCACAGGCAGCCCGAAAAAGGCGCTGAGGATCTTGCCGCAGCCGGTGATATAGGCGATCAGGCTACAGAAGCTGGTGGCCCCCACCGAAAAGAAAATCAGCCAGGAGCCGGCCTTCCCCACATATTTTTCAGCCAGCCCGGAAAGCTGGAGAGGCTGCCGGGTGCGCAGGGCCGTTTCCGCCACATAGAGCATGGAAGCGATCGAAAGGAACCCGGCCACCAGCAGCCAGGTCAAAAGCACCGGCCACCCCGCTTTCCGGCTGGCATACGCCAGACCCAGCACCCCCGAGCCAATGGTGGCCCCCACCACCAGCATCACCGCTTCCGTAAAAGAAAGCCGGTGGACTTCCAGGGCCCCCTCCTCCAGCGCAGCCTCCTCCAGCTGTTTCGTTTCCGTATATTCCATCGCATCTTCTCTCCCCTTCATAGATTGTCAAGTCACCTGACCTGCATACCGGTCCATTGTAGCACAACCGACAGAAAGGGAAAAGGCAAGTTAACGGAAAGCACAAAAAAGATGGGTGTCCCCCGCGACGGAGACGACGAAGAGGAGTATCCCAGTCCGGCGGAAAAGGGAAAAAAGACTTGTGTCCCCCTGGAAGGGGGAAAGGGCCCGCCTTGGCGGGTAGGGGGTTCGCACACCTCTCTGAATTTTAAAGACGATATTACTCGCAGGGTCGGGGTATGAATCCACCACCAGAATGGTAGTAAAGAGTCGTATGGTTGATGTACGAACCTATCCACCGTCCATTCGGACGGTCCCCCTTCCCTTTCAGGGAAGGACAAAAGATCTTGTGTCCCCAAGGCGCTGTGGATGATTTTTTCACAGCGCCTTTTTCTTTCCCCCTCTTATTACGCCCCCACGTTCAGTGCCTTTACTGCATTCAGCACAGCTTCTTCATCGCTGTCCGGCACTGTACTGCGCCATTTAGAATACCGGGTACGGATAATATCCCTTGTGGGATCACAGAAATACTGAATTTTGCTCTCTCCTCCATTCAGATACACCCTTTTTGCCCAAATTGAATACAGATTTTCCTTGCCCAGATCAATCAACGTATCCTTCGCCACATACACACTCCACCGGTCCGTGGCATGGACCCATTTCCAACGATCCGCTCCGCCCGGATACATGGGACGAATGCCCAGCTGCTCAGCCACCAGACGAGACAGGGTCTCTCTAGCAGAATCCGGTGCCACAAAGGAAATAACGGGCTTTGAAAAAGAGTGGCGACGGGGATACCCGTTCTGATAAGTCACATATTCAACCATCCCTGCGGTCTTGTACTGGTAATCTAGGATGATGTGGTCCTCTTCCAATAAAGATCCATCCTGCTTCAGCGTCTTCGTCCATATGGTGGCATATTGCTGTGCCCCATTGTATTTCACCGTCTGCGTATCATAATAATGCCCGTAATAATCCGAAGAATAATACCACTTCCATCGGTCCGCAGCCTGGGCATTCATCCCGAAACACCCCATAATCACCACCAGGCAGAAAATTACAATCCGTTTCAACATACCCATCCCCACCTTTCCATCCATAACTTCTCTTTCTTTTATTATACAATAAGAACCATCCATTTTTCAGGACAGAAGAGAAGAAGCAGGTAGGGGGTTCGCACGCCTCTCTGCCCTTTAAAGACGGTGTTACTCGCAAGGTCGGGGTCAGAACCCATCCACCGTCCATTCGGACGGTCCCCCTTCCCTTGCAGGGAAGGACAAATCCTTGTGTCCCCCTGGAAGGGGGAAAGGGCCCGCTTGCGAGTAGGGGGTTCGCACACCCTATGTAAATGTAGAAACGGTGTGTACACCCAATCTGCTTTTGTTGACGGGCCTCACCGGTCTAAAAACCGCTAGTTGGAAGATCCGAGCCTACCCCTTCAAAATCTCCCGGAACCACTTCCCCGGATGGCGGTTGAAAGCTTCGATTGCCAGCGACCTGACAATCCTTCCATTCCTCATTACCCGCAGCTGGCCTTTCCGGCAATCCAGCAGCAGGTCGCGATACCGGTAGCTCAATGGCTGATCCCCGTCCTGCAACTGCTCACCGGTCATTCGCCGCAGTTCATAATACAGCCGGTATTCTTCTTCGCTCCGGATCCGCAGATCTGGAACTTCCCGGCTGTTCTGAAGCAGGAACAGATTGGTCAGCAGCACCACATCCGCCTTTTCCCGTACCCCAATGGGCCGGGGCAGCAACTTCCATTCCTGAATGGCAAACCGGTAATACATTTTTTCCGAATCTTTGGGAATTTCCCGGATATTTTTCCGCTTCACACGTTCCATCCTTACCACTTCCCCGTACAGAAAAATCCCGGAATCCTTCCCGAACAGCTTTCTGGACTGATACAACGCCACATAATGGATTGGCAGATCCTGATCTGCCAGCTTCCCGGCCGGTACGTGGTAAAACCGGTGCTGTCGGCAGATGTCCAGTTGCTCCTTGTTCCGAAGCTCTCCCACCAGCACATCCCGCTTCGACCAGTCCACCCTAGTCAGCTGTTTTTCCAGCCCTGCAGGCAGCACCGCCCGTTCCATGGCCGACCGGGGTGACTCCTGCACCAGAGTATCCAGCATATTCTCCACCAGCCCCGTAGCCGACGGCAGAAATGGAAGCCCACCGATGTTTACCTTTTCAATGCTCTGATAAAACCGGTGATTTCGATACTGATCTTCGTTGCCATAGGGAAACAGCACATAGGCACCGAACATGGGCCGCTCCCGAAAGCGACTGTTCCGGACCCGGCACACAATGGCGTCCCGGTACCGATGCATAGTGTTGATATCCTCTTCCCTCGGGCCCGGAATGTGAGAAATGTTACTGTAATAGTATGTTCCCTCCAGGGCTGGATCAATTTTGTACTTGGCATCAAAAATATACTGGTATTCCTGTCTTCCATCTACGCCGCTGTTCTTTTGCAAACTCAATACATTATCCGGTTTCTGGCTCACCGTAGGCAAATTTGCCACCCTGGGGTTATACGCCAGCACAATCTGCTCCCCGTTCTCCGGATTTCGATACCGTACCCGGGAACCCTGCCCCTTCACCATGGTCACAAACAGCCGATTCCCCTCCGTCCGGATGATGTCCTGAGTCAGCAGCTGATACCGGTTCTTCAGCAGGCTGTTCAACTTGATGAAGCACCAATACTCATACAGCTGGGCCAGATCTTTCACAGAAAGGTGAAACAGATCGCCCGTCACATCCAGCCCTTTTTCCAGCATCAGCGAGCACCGGTACAGTTCCCGATACCCCGGTGCCATAATAAACACCAGCGAAAGCCCGATGGTCCTGGGCCGACCCTCCAGCCTATCCAGAAAGGAATTTTTCATCCGCTGCCGCAGGTTCCCCAGCATATTTTCCAGCTTCTGGACCATATCTGGATCCGTCTTCCGTTGCAGCTGCAGGTACTTCTGTTCAAAATTCTGCAGTTTTCGAATCACCGTTTGTACCAGAAACACCGTCAGCTGGTTCTCCCGGGTATCCACTGTCACCTGCTTTTCCAGAGCCGGCACCCGTTCTGCCAGCAGCTTCCCCTGCTGGAAGCACACCCGGTCCGGATGGTGTTCCACCCAGCGTACCGTGGTCCGGTCCGTCCGTTTCACCCGGTACCCCGGCAATATCCGGTGGGTACCCTGCAGCAGATGCTGAGGCTGGCGGATGATCTGATCCAGAGCCTGTAGAAACCGATCAAAGATTTTGATCAGAATGCTGAAGAATTCCACCCGGCTGGGATTTCTCCGGTTAGAAAGCCCAAAGGAATGGTAGGTAGTCTTCAGAAAGTCAAAAACCAGCCCGTACACTTCCTCGGTCACATCTGCCACAATAGCCTGGTAATCCCGCCGATAGCCAATTTTCCCCGGAAACACCTCCAGACGCAGCTTCAGTACCTTCTGTCCGTCAACAGTCAGTACAAAATCCGAATAACCAATGTCATTGCCAAAATTTACAATTCCTGTGAGCAGGTTTCTGTGACTCCCCACCGGAGTCACACTTTCGCGAATGGATCGGCTGGCATGTTCCAGCCCCAATCGGCCCGGCCCCAGCCCTTCCACCACCATTTCATAGGACTGCTGTTCATAAAAAAGCGGCTGCACTGAAAATGAGTTCAGATTTCTGTCTCTGCTCTCTCCCAACAGCCGTACTTCTTCCAGTACCTCTGAGGTTTCCAATGCAACGCTGGAAGCTTCCTGTACCGTTCCCAGCACCTCCGCCCCGGGGTAGCAGGGATTCCCCTTGATGGTCACACACAGCTGCTTCATCCGTATATACAGAATTTCCCTAGAGCCAGTAAGATGTGAAACCATCTTCCTCATATCTCCTCATCATATAAATCAGCTTTTTCGCCGTTTCCGGATAAGGAATCTGTTCTTTATGGTCCTTCCGGAACTTCTCCATTTTCCGGTAAATTTGCCCCGAATCCGTCTGGTATTCCTCATAATCCCCGGCACACACCTTATACAGCTCCGTCAGCAGCTCTCTAATGGCCGTGCTGCTGCCCTGAATCCGGGGCAGAATCTTCTGCAGGATTTCCCGGTCAAAAGCCTGTGAATCGGTCAGCAGGCCACCTTTTTTGTTGTACAGCAGATAGAACAGAATCTCATCCCGCACCCGATATCCCACATGGGCATCCGCTTTCTGCAGGATTTCATTCAGTTCTTTCAGCTTTCCGCACCATTTCTCCACAAATTCCCGGTTTTCCGGACTTTGCAGACACTGGCGAAGAAGCAGCCAGTCCGACCGGAAAAAGCTGTTTTCCAGATCCAGAGGCTCCAGCGGTTTTCCGCCCTCCTCCGGTTCCTCCAGCCCGCTCATCAGGTCCACATAAGAAAATTCAATGGTATTGGCCCTATCCAGTACCTTCCGACTGAAGGGAAACGTGGTTTCGTCCATGTTCACCGTACCGATTACATACAGGTTCTCCGGAAAGATCAGCCGCCCTGCATAACCGTCCACTGAAATGGGGTCCGTAACAATCTGACCATTTCGCAGATTCCGGGTCTCCATCACCGAAAGCAGATCACTGAAATAGTATTCCACCCGGGCCAGGTTCATTTCATCCAGGCAGAGAAAATAGGGATGGGACAGATCCCCGGCTGCTTTGACCAGAAAATCCGTAATGGCCCCGGGCACGAAGTCTCCGTTTAGGTTCCTATGACCCAAAAGATCCGCCGAGTCCGACCAGTCCGGACGCACCGCCACCTGCCGGTACCGGCCGTTTTTTTCCGTGGCCCCCGCAGCCCCGGCAAACAGCCGCACCAACCGGGTTTTCCCGGTCCCCGATGTCCCAGCCAAAATCACAAAAGGTTTGGCTTTCAGGCTCAGGTAAAAATTGGCAATAGTGGAATTTGGGTAGGTAAAGCCTTGCTGAAAGATAAAGGTTTCGATATGGTCAAGGACAGATTTTGGATCCTGAGGTTGTGAAGATGGAGAATTTTCCATGGGTGTGGCCTCCTTTGGGTCCAGGGTGAGGTGGTATTTGGCAGCGAGTTGGTGGGCTGCTTGAATCAGTTCCTCACGATTTGCATGTTCCCCGAATTTGATTACACTTCGGCAGGCCCGGGCACCGACGACAGGTCCCTCTTCCTGAATCATCCGCTCCGCATAATACAAAAGCAACTCCGAATTGGAGTTCCAGGTAAGAGCTTCCCCCTGTTTCATTTTCTGATACCAGTTGATGTAGTGTTTGGCTGACGAAATGGCAACCTCAGGATGTTCATTGTTCAATTGTCTGGCTGCCTCCATGAGAGGTAATTTATCCTGTGCGACTTTCTTCCCATATTCATACAAGGCTCTAATGCCACTTTCCGTTATTTTCCCCATAAAATGATTCCCCTCTGATACTATGTGTATTTGCTTTCCATTATAGCAGCTTTTTTAGAGTGTACATGAAAAAAAGTCCAATCTGCACACAGCAGGTTGGACTTTCAATCAAAACATTTAATTAGAAAAGGCTGTCTTCAAAATCTTCCGGAGAATCTTTGGGATAACCTTCGGGATCATCAAAACAATTTTTAATAGCTCTCGCAATACTGTATGCCAGATACACCGGTACTGCATTCCCTATCTGCTTAAAGGCCAGGGTCCTGGAGGCCGGCCCTCTGGCACTTTCAAAATAAAAATCATCAGGAAACGTTTGAATTCGTGCTGCTTCCCTGGGCGTAATAGAACGATTTTGCCGAATATCAGGATGAATATAATAATGCCCGTCTTTAGAAAGATGTGCTACAACCGTCTGTGCATAGTGAAGATCTCCAGCAACCACTTTAAATCGATCAAGAAAAGCGGTAATATTTTTATGGGTTTGCAGTTCTTCCGGCAATTCCTTATAATTGATGCGTTCGTGATGACGATTCCATTTTTCCACTGCCATCCGGTAAATTTTCAAATCCTGTTCCTTGTTAGGCCGTGCATAATGAAGGCTGACAGGTTCTTGCTGATATTTCTTGATACCAACTTTGAAGAGGTACTCACTGACGCATTTTTTCGTCGCTACCGGTTTAGGAGTACCTTCTCCAGCATGCAGGAATGGCAAATCATCCAGTAATTCGTGAACCTCATATCTACTGGTATCAGTTTCTGGAATTCTTGGATAAAACCCCTCTTCCCCATGCAATTTGCCAATTAAAATAATCCGTTTCCTATTTTGAAGTACGCCGTATTTTCTGGCATTTAAAATCCTGTATTCTGTTGAATACCCATATTCCTGAAACAACTGACGCATATTATCAAAATGCCGTGTTCCATCTTTTTCTCTGGCGGAGAGCAGACCGATGACATTTTCAAAGACAAAATACTGTGGTTGAAACTCTTTAAGGAACTCGGCGTAAAGTTTATACAGGTAGTTTCTTTCATCACCTATCATATTGTTCTTGCTTCTCGCCCGTCCTGCCAGAGAATATGCCTGGCAGGGAGGACCACCAATAATCAAGTCCAGCTTCTCACCTTTTAGACGCCGATGAACAATGCAGAAAAGTTTCTGGAGATTTTCTCTGGAGATTGTATAATTCAGCACTGACTCCAGTTCTTCCTGTGGAATTAGAGCATAAAAGTCTTTTCGTTTGATTTCTCCATTTAAATAGGCGTCATAAAATGACAGCATATTATTTTTATTCAACCAATAATATGCAACTCGCGTTCTCAGAGTATTGCATGCACCTTTGTCCATTTCAACATGTGCAACAGGTTCAAATCCTGCCATTGTAAAACCTTCAGACAGGCCTCCTGCACCTGCAAACAGATCCAGATATCTGGTCATTGCAATACCCTCCTTTCTACTTAGAAATATTATTATATCAATTCATAAAGCACTGGTAAAGTGTAATTTTACTTCCAGTACAAGATTAGGAGTGCAAAATATGGATAAAATCACCAAAGATCAGAGAAGCCATAATATGGCTCGAATTAAATCAAAAGATACATCTATTGAAGTTAAGGTTCGTAAATTTCTTTTTGCCAGGGGATTTCGATACAGAAAAAATGTCAGAGCTTTACCTGGCACTCCTGATATCGTCCTCCCCAAATACAAAACTGTCATCTTTGTCAATGGATGTTTCTGGCACCGACATAAGGGGTGTAAATACACAACGACACCTTCAACACACCAGGATTTCTGGCAAAAGAAATTTGCAGCCAACGTCAGCAACGACAAAAAGCATTATCGCCAACTTAAAGATCTTGGCTGGCATGTTATTGTTCTCTGGGAATGTGAGATCGAGCACACGTTTTTCGAGGTCATGAATCGAGTCATTAATGATCTAAAGATACACTAATTCTCTTAATCAGGGTAACTCTCGAGCCTGGCTTTTTCCAATATTTTTAATAAGCAAACGCTTTGTGCTTCAGATGGAAATTGTCCCCTCTCCCTCAGAGATATGGCCCGGCTTAAAATAGATTTTTCTTTCATGGAAAGTATTGAATTCAATGAACTCCATACCAATAATTTTTTCCAGTTGGCTACTCCATAATTTTCTACGTCAATCATAGCAGTTGCTTTATTAATTTCCTTCTGTTCCTTTTTGACAGCATGAGCATTTGCTTTTACAACCTCGCCATCTATCAGTTCATCCATAAAACTGGAATTTAACACAAACGGTACTGCTTTCAACTGCTTCCAGCACTCCGGACGTTTTGCCCATTCAGTAACGTTCTGAACCCCCCTGTGTTCATCTGTCAGATAGTCGTAAGTCTTCCTGGCTATACTTTCCAACTGACATTCAGTTTCATCAGAAACCTTCTGTTTGCTCCAGATATTTTTAAAATCCATTGCTTTCCCTGCACAATTTTTAGATATCAGATAGAAAAGCCAGGAAAGTGCATATGTATTCACCTGTGCCTTATATCCTCCGTCGTACCAGACGGATTTGCGTACAATTGTATCAATCGTTTTAAAAAGAATATCCAGACTTACAATTAACTTGTAAAACTCCTGATTAAACTGATTAGGATCTTTTTCCCATGCATCTGCTGCCCATTCCGCAAATTTCATAAAGTTCTTTTGTGCGCCCTTTGAAACTTCATCAGGGAGCATTCTGTAAATATCATAATATTTGGCAAGATCGGTTTTAGTAATAACCTGATTCTTGGGATTGATTTTAAGAAACTTTTTCTTCTCAGCAGTCGTTTTCTTTGCCTGCTCCTGTCTGAAAGATCCGCGAGCCCGTTCATAATACCAATACGTACCATACTGATTGCCATCAACAGCAGGCGCCATAAGCATCCTGGAAATTTTTTCCATACGAATATGAAAAGGAGAATTGGAAAAAAAATCTGCTTCGCTGACTTTATTCTGACTGTTTGCAAATCTGGCTATTTCAGGAATCAAAATAGAAGCAACATCAGGAGTCACTACGGAGAGCTTCATAGGCACATAAATATCTTTCAGGTCATTTGCCCGATCCCGATCATTAATCAAAGCAGCTGCAAGAGAAGCTGTCGTCTGCCCGCCGTTTACAATCTGTAAATCATTAATCTCTGTAAGTAATAAGCCATCCGGGCCCATTTTGGTTTTTACGTCAGAAGCCGTGGCTGCAATCCCATTGTTGTAAGCAAAAAATTTTTGAGGATCGTTCAAGATGGTATTTCGAATCTGTTTATTAATTTTCCCCCTCGCAGTCAGGAATGAACGAACGTTACCTTCTAAAAGTCTGCCTCCATATTTGTTATAAAGATCTGCCAGAACTTTGCCTGGTATATTGCACAAAAAAGCAGTGTACTCATCACTTTTCCCTGCTTTCAGGCACGGGATTCCATTCGTGTTGAAATCCTCCAGATGAATAACTACATCTTCTCTCCCATTTTGAGACTGGTCCAAGGCAAATAAACGCCCTATATCCCAGATATTGTATGTAGCTTCTTTTCCGGCCACTTCATCATTTTCGAATTTAGTAATACGGCTGCTCATCAGTCGATCAGAAATAATATAAAATTTATATTTCTTCACGTCTTTATAACGTTTTTCCACATCTTCAGCAAGGCCGTACCCAGGAGCACTTGGTTCACCATTTTTAATGATAAACCCATTTATGGAGTTGGTTACAAAGTTTTCCATCTTTTTAAACAGGGCTTTGGCATCGGTATTGTTTAATGTTTCTACTTCATCGTCACCGCTGAAATCACAGATAAAGAATTCCAGGCAATTCTCCAGTTCGTCCAAGTTATACCCATCAATTTGAATTCTGGTATTTCTGCTTCCGACACTTTCATACTGGAGAGGAGTAAAATCCATAAATTCTTCAGCATCAATCAGTCTCTCTATGATTTGTTTGACAAACTCATCTCTTGGTGCAATTCCATCCTGTTGAGCATCGAATTGAATTTCAGAAATCAGATTTTCTCTAAATTGCTCCAATGTTTCATTCATCAGTATTTCCTACCTCTCTTTTAAACGGGGCCAGAGCCGCCAAGGATAACTTGTACCTTGCATTTGTTACAGCTGCAGGAAGATGTATTTTTCGAATTACCGGAAACTCCCGGTTAACATAATAAAAGAAGCGTGCTTCAAAAACATACTTGAATTGATCATAATAACGTAAAGGAATGTACCCAGCTCCTATAAGCATACCGGTTATCTGCCGGTCCAATTCAGGAAAATCTTTCATACTTTCCCTTAATTGTGAAAATGCCTGATTCAGTGTGATGCCATTTTCATTCGTTTGCGTGGTTTGATCAGCCTGCTGAACAACAAGATATCCTTCTAAAGAATTGTCCAGTTGCTCAATAGATGAAATTTCCACATCATCACGCCCTGGCGATATAGTTTTGATTTCATACCAGGTCCGATCCAAAACAAAATCCTGATTCTTTTTTAAAGGCCCCTGCCAGGAGCGCATACATTTCTCAACTCCAATATGAGGAATAAGAAAATCAAGGCAAAATTTCATTTCCCCCAAAAGCCCTTTAATAGATGCATTATCCAGATATTGGGATTTTGCATTAGAAAGTAGTCGTTTCCATTCAAAATAACGTTTGGCAATGAAATGAACGCCTTTCTTCAAATCAAGAATATATCTGGATGATTCAACAATATCTTCACAAAATCGCAGGAAAATACTTTCCAGTTCTTTTTGTTTTAAGCTAAATGATACAATCCATTTCTGATCTTTACCTCTCCACCGATTCAATACAGAAATTGCATTAGTTGAAGGCAAAAATGGTGGTTTGAAAGGAGTAATAAACAATAGAGTATCATTTCCACTTTCATCTTTGCCATAAAACAAATCAAGTGGATGGGTAGCGTCTACTCGACTGTACCTATCGTTTTTAAAGCCATTGAATGTGTCTTTAGTATACTCCATTTACTTTATCTTCCCTTCGTATCTGGTCAGATTACATCTTCATCAAAATCATCTGCGTTTTCGTCCTCATCGGCTTCCAAAACAGCCCGTTGCATAACAATATTCATTTTATAGACATGCTTGATTGATTCGCCATTTGTATTGGGGATACCAATGGCAAGTCCAACCAGGATATGATTATCATACAGATTATGATAATGCTGAGTTTCTTTATCTATATTTGAATTATTGCGCTGCAAAGACAGTTCAACAGGATAAATGATCAACAGAGGATTTCGTTTAATATCAGATCGGAAGTACGTTTTGCCATTTGTATTACCGAATTTTTTTTCTATTTCTTCAACCTGCTTTTTAGTAAGTCCAGCTTTGGACATTCCTTTTGATCCCAACCGACTTCCTTCTCCGCCAAGTTGTATTGCTTTTACACTCTTGTTATACCTAAAACCTCTGACTACTGGCTTAAAAGCCAAATTGCCAATTTTTACAGGACGTTGCGCTTTTCCGGACGCAATAACAACATCCCAAAACTTGAATACAGGATGTTCTCCGAAAAGTGCTTCCAGGATATCTTTAGTTTTAAATGCCTGATTTGCAAAATGACATTCAAACTCTTTGAGATAGTCAGAAATATAGGTTGCTTCAATATTTAAAAATTGAATTTGATCATGCACAGCCAATTCTGGATTGCTTGCTCTTTTGTAGTTTTTCAGGAGCACTTCAATAAATTCTTTGGTCACTTCCTCATTTCTCATATTGATTTCTTTATTAGGAAACAAATAAGGTGTTTCGATTACTTCACCACTTAAATTAATTGTGCGAATATAGGATTGTGCCGTTTTCATCTTATTTCTGGCTGTAACCAGCAGTGCATTTTCATCCTGTCTCACACATAACCCAAAATTTTCAGGTGTCAGATCATTATTCTGCATGATCTGTATTTTTTCTTTAAGCTCAATAGTAGCTTCTGTAATCTGCTGGTACCAGTCAATAGCTTCGATTGGCATCCAGATTTGGCACAGGTCATCATATCCAGAACGATAGCCGAACCATCTACCCATTTGCATCAGAGTATCATACATTTTAGAATTACGATGAAAATAACTTACGCACAATCCTTCCAGAGTAAGACCTCTTGATAAGCTTTGACCACCAATCGCTATTAATCGCAGTCCCGTATCTGAGTACTTGTCATAGTTCAGAATTTCTACTGCATTTCCCCCATTGACTGCTTCGACCTGGATCGGCATAATTGCATTTTTAAGATTTTTCTGGATATCTTCCCAGGTAATTAAAGTCTTTCCATCTTTTAGGCAACACTGACTGAATTTATGATCATATACAGATTTCAATTTCTTGAATTCTGGATAAACCAGGGCTTTATCTCCACAGAGATAATAATTGCTGATGACATTCTGATATTCCTTTACTCGATCAGCAACCTGCCTTCTGACCTTCTTTTGCACATCAATATAACGTGAGATATTGATCATCATCGTCCGATGTTTTGTTTTATCACCACGAAGATCACGAATGGTATTGATAATAAAAAACGAGTTCAAAGCTGTTTCCAGACTTGCGGGAATTAGTCCAGGATAATAGTCTTTTTTATGCTTCATGGGAACATATTCTTCACAATCATCGTTATAGCAAAGCATATGTCGATTATACCCTTCCAAACCAAAAACGGATTCCGGTCCTATGTAATTGGAAGGAGATGACAGGCAATAAATAAAATTCTTTGGAAAAAGATCCTCTTTCAACATTTCGTCATCTGTGTCCGGATCAATAAAAATATTGGCATAAGGAGTTGCCGTAAATCCTACGTAATTAGATTTGGTGAATTTATCCAGCAGTTCACGGATGGCCTTATTAATGGCAGTTGGATTATTATCCGGGTTATTGGTGTTGATGGATGCATTATCTGCCTCATCATCAATCAAAAGCATAGGGAAATCAATTTTCCCCTTACTGATTAATTTAAACCAGTTGCTTAAGTTCTTTAGAACACTGCTGTTCTTTTTCAGGACAAAGATAACAGGTACTGTTATATCTTCTATACGGGGTATTATGCTGCTTGCTGTACTTCTACGAAAATCTTTAGATTTAGTAGTTAAAGACCACGCTGTAACAGATGGATCAAGATTTCCCACACCCACTTTATACTGATCAGCATTATTGTGATTTATATATGCATCGCTGTCCAATCCTGTAAAACCAAGATCTATCCGTTCCTGTGTCTGTGACCGAAGTTTCTCCATTATTCCAGTAAGCAGAATAATAATTTTATATCCCGCATCTGCAGCTTTATTAATAAGAGCTATATAATTTGCTGTTTTCCCGGACTGTACTTCACCTATACATAACCCCAGTCTTTTAAAACCCACTTCCTGGTTGGGATTTCCCAAAAGGTCCATTATGGAGTCAGTTGCATCATCCATTTCATTAATAACAGATGTTGCCCATCCCTGGCTTTTTAAATACTGTTCATATCGATTCCAGAAATCCATTTTAATAGTACTTTTGGCATTGGCATACCAGGGCTTATGATTTTTTTCTGTAATCAAAATGCCTTTATCAATCTTAATTTTAAGTCTTGCTTGAACATCCTGTAACACTTCCATTCTTTCATTATCTGGAAGTTGATTGATATTAGCATAATCATTTATATACTTTTCAATATCATCTGTTGTTACACTATTTTTTGCTGCAAGCTGGATAAGCACCAGCGATGCAACCAGTTTCTGTTTATCATTCATTTTTTATATTTCTCCTCTACCTTTTGAACAATATCAGGATATTTTGAAAAAGGTTCCATAATTTTCATTAAATTAATGAATCCATCAATATCGCCATTTGTCTGCCCTATTTGATGTATAAAAGCCATGGCCTGCTGATATACCTCATCTTTTTCGCTTTTGTCCTTTCTCTCCAAATCCATTTCGTTTTGGGAAATTCTGCAATATACATCTCCATACGGAAATGTTTTTTCAATTAAATCCAAATAAGATTCCAGTAAGCTTACCTGGCTGTCCTCTAAAGATTGTTCCAGGTGCTTTAAAATTGGTACATCCCTATTGATCTTATACTCGTATTTTCCTCTATTTTTAATTACATCCCAAGGATGGATAAATCCATCATTATTTATATTTCGTCCTCTGTATCGATATACCTTTTCACTCCTTCCAACTGTATTAATAACAATATCAATCAAATTTTTCTTAATCATATATGGCAGGCTGGCTTTTGATTTTTTGATATCAATCTCCCAGATTGAATCCAGTGTATTAGGAATATCAACTCGAACTCTGGCAAGATTACGCAATTCATTCTGCTTAATCAACCGGAACCAAGTTCCCCAAATAATCAGCCTTTTATTCCGATAAATGTAAAATCCCTGTTTTAAACGCAATTCGGCTCTTCCACCAAGCATATCAATATCTTTTTTTGAGATTTTACTCATCATTGGAAGGACATATGGTTTAACCTTGATTCTATCTTTTCCAATCAAAATATTCTGTTCACTCAAACATTGGGTTGCCGGATTGGCAGTCAGAAAAGGATCTATACCATGAATTTCATCATTATTGAAATAGATTTTAATATGATTATTTACACCAATATCTCCATTTAGAAAACGATGAAAAACAAGAGCAACATGATCTTTTGTTAAATTTATTTTGTCATCAAATGCCTTGTGGAAATTTGTACTTTCTTCCCTGATACGATCAAATTCCTGCCAGATAACAACAGTCCCACTCTTAAATTGATCCAGGTACTGCACACATGGAAACTCTCGTGCTTCATCCTCTGAAAACAGCTTTAAAGTCCAGTCAGCTGTTTCAATAATATAATCCAAGTCCCATGCAGCTGCATAAAGTTGACTATCTTTTTTGGTAACCACAGTCATCTTCCGGCACTGAGAAAGTGATGCCATTTTCATCCCCAGACCAAAACGTCCCAGATCATTTTTACTTCTGACTTCCCTGGAGCTTTTACTTCCGTACCGCATGGCCTGTTCAAGTTCTTCCAAGTTCATACCCATCCCATTATCAATAATACACAGATAAGGATTCCCAGCTGACTGAAAGTCAACATGAATTTTTGATGCATCAGCACTGATACTGTTATCAATAATATCAGCAACTGCAGTTTCAAAAGAATATCCAATGGAACGAGTTGATTCCACTAAAATAGGGGCTTCAGGTAATACAATTTTATTTTTCATAATGATATCCCACCGGTTTTAATTTCCTGCATTTTTTATTATACATTATATTATAACTTCCTTTATTTTGTATATAAATGTTATTTATTTTCTTCCTCTTTACTTCATTTTTATTTTAATCCTTTATATGGGTAAAACGGTGGACAGTTATTCTTTTGATCAGATTGTTTTGAATGAAGGATAATCAACGTGAACGGAAAAGACATCGACTCTGTAATCCGAATCTAAAAAGCCCGCCCAGAGGGCGGGCTTTCACTTTTTATTTTGTTGCTGCCTTGACCAATGCTTTGAAGAATCTCATGCATATATCTTCATTGCAGAACTTGCTCTTGTCTTTCTTGTTCACAATGATTTCGGTGAGGTCATTTTCCGGATGAAATTGCAGCCCCACACTAAATGTGTTCTTCGGATATTCGATACCTTCAATCAGAGAAATTCCATTATCGGTAGTTTCTGCAGTTTGAATCAATTCCGTTCCTGCCAGACTTTCGATATTTTGATGGTGCCAGGAGGAAACGTTTTTTAGCGTATCACTGCCAACGATTTCACGCAAATGAGATTTTACCGGCAGGATATGAACATCATGGCGGGTGTAATCCCGATTAGGAGTTCCGGGAGGCATACGATGCAGATCATCGTAAGATTTATTATGTGCTTTGTAGTAATCAGGTATATCCTGCAGGAACTTCACGCCGGACACAATCCCCATCATCTGTTCACTACGGCACACATTCAAAGTCGGAATATTGTTCTTCAGGCAATAGGCCTGTAATGTGTAATCGGAAATGTCACGAGTAGCATTGATTTCTTCCCCATGATTTTTCTCTTTCTCAGGGTGCTTATAAAGAGAAGGGCTGATATCTTCACCGCCAGTACCAAATACACCATCCACACCCTGCATAACAGTTGAAATATTAGTATTCACGAAGTTCTGATCTTTAATTTTTTCAGCATACTTTACCTTCAGCATGCCGGAAGATGCCAGACATTCTTTATCGACCGAGCCATCAGCAGCATATTTAACTTCATTGCTCTTGATTTGACCCAGTTCTACAGGAATTCCACCAGCCAGTTCAATGATTTTCTTGATGGGAGCATAGTCAGCTTCTTGATCGTTGCTTTCCCAGGAAATGCCAATGACTGGTTTTCCCCCCACCATTGCATCGACCTGGTAGGTGAATCCAAGAGATAAACTCAAGGATAACACCGATACTGCCAATACTTTTTCCAGCTTCTTGAACATTAAATCACATCCTTTCCAAAGATATAACTATCATATCATTTATTGTAAATTTATCATACTACTCTGTCTGTTGTATTCTGTATTTTATTCTTTTAATTTCTTTTTACGAAAGAATCGTTCCTGCTTCGGTGTTTGATCCTGTCAAGCAGAATGATAGTAAAGAGTCGTACTGTCGTTGTAAAAACCTATCCACCGTCCATTCGGACGGTCCCCCTTCCCTTCCAGGGAAGGACAAATACTTGTGTCCCACGCGACTTTGTGTCCCCCTGAAAGGGGGAAAGGACCCGCTTCAGCGGGTAGGGGGTTAGAACACCTGACTAACGACAAGAAGATGTAAGAACCCACCACCAGCCTTGCGGCTGGTCCCCCGCCCTTGAAAAGGGCGGATATGGACGCAAATCAAAAAGAAACACCCCCATACGCCCTTTCATCCCGGCAAGCGCAGGAAAGCCATTTTCCCACTTATGCTCCCGACCGATCCGTGTTATACTATATTGATATTCCCAAAGGAGCTGATACGATGACTTCCTGTATCATTGTAGGCCTGGGCGGGTTCGTGGGGTCAATCCTCCGGTACCTGATCGGCCTGGTGCCCTATGAACACAGCAGCGGCTTTCCGTTGAAGACGTTTTTGATCAACATCCTGGGGGCCTTCCTCATCGGGGCCGTGGCCGCTCTGGCCGGCCGCTCTTCTCTGTCGCCCCGCCTGGCCCTGTTTTTGAAGGTGGGCATCTGCGGCGGTTTCACCACCTTCTCTTCTTTTGCCCTGGAAAGCCAGCAGCTGGTGGATAAGGGGTCCCCGGTCACGGCGGCCCTGTACATGGGCCTGTCCCTGTTCTTCGGCATCCTGGCCTGCATCGCCGGACAGAAGGTGGTGTAATGGACTTCACCCTGCCCCGTTCGGCGCCTCCCACCCGGCTGAAGACGTTCCTGCAGCAGCTGGGCCTTTCGGGCACCTACTGGAAGAAGCTGAAGGCGGCCGGGGCCCTGACGGTAAACGGTGAAGTCCTCCAGCGGGATGCTCTGCTGCAGCCCGGTGACAGGGTCTGCTGGCACTTTCTGCCGGAGCATTCGGACCTTTTGCCGGAGGAAGCGCCCCTGGCTGTCTTGCGGGAAACGGAACTGCTGCTGGCTGTGGACAAGCCGGCGGGCCTTGTGACCCACAACGCCGGAAAGGAGCGGACCCCTTCTCTCAGCCGCCGGGTGGCCTGGTACTATCACCAGCACCATCTCCTCTGCGGCATCCATCCGGTCTCCCGCCTGGACCGGGAAACTTCGGGCATCGTCCTGTTTGCCAAAAATTCCTGTGTCCACCACATGCTCAGTGCCGGCAGGCTGGAAAAGACCTATCTGGGCCTGACCCGGGGCCAGTGGGAACAGCCGGAGGGCCTCATCGACCTGCCCATCGGCCGGAAACCCGGCTCCATTGTGGAGCGACAGATCGACCCCGGAGGCCTTCCTGCCCGTACCCGGTACCAGGTGCTGGAGGAACGGGGAGGCTGCAGCCTGGTCCAGTTCCGCCTGGAAACGGGCCGTACCCACCAGATCCGGGTCCACTGCGCCGCCATGGGCCACCCCCTGCTGGGAGACACCCTGTACGGAGCCCCCGGTGCTCCGGGCCGCCACTGCCTCCACGCCTGGAAGCTCCTGGTTACGGTCCCCTTTACGGGAAAGGTCCTGACCCTGGAGGCCCCGGTACCGGAAGATTTTACCGCTGTATGGAAAAAAATCACGGATATGGTATAATGAATCCATAGAGAACTCAAGGAGGTTTCAAACATGCCATTCGTAACAACTACGGAAATGTTCAAGAAAGCCTATGAAGGCCACTATGCTGTAGGTGCCTTCAACGTCAACAATATGGAAATCGTCCAGGGGATTGTGGAAGCCGCCAAGGAAGAACAGTCCCCGCTGATCCTGCAGGTATCCGCCGGCGCCCGGAAATACGCCAAGCACAACTACCTGCTGCACCTGGTGGAGGCTGCCATGGAAGATACCGGCCTGCCCATCGCCCTGCACCTGGATCACGGCGCCGATTTCGATATCTGCAAAGCCTGCGTAGACGGTGGCTTCACCTCCGTCATGATCGACGGTTCCAAATATCCTTTTGAAGAAAACATCGAACTGACGAAACGGGTGGTGGATTATGCCCACAACAAGGGCGTTGTGGTGGAAGCCGAACTGGGCAAGCTGGCCGGCGTGGAAGACGCTGTAAAGGTCAATACCCGGGAAGCCACCTACACCGATCCGGATCAGGCCGTGGAATTCGTGGAACGCACGGGAGTGGATTCCCTGGCCATCGCCATCGGGACCAGCCATGGTGCCTACAAGTTCAAGGGCAAACCCCAGCTGGACTTCGACCGTCTGGAAAAGATCACCAACCTGCTGCCGGGGTTCCCTCTGGTCCTGCACGGTGCCTCCACGGTCATCCCTGAATTCGTGGAAGAATGCAACAAATACGGCGGCAAGCTGGACGGCGCTCAGGGCTGCCCTGAACCCATGCTGAAGAAAGCCGGCACCTACGGGGTCTGCAAGATCAACATCGATACGGACCTGCGGCTGGCCATGACCGCTTCCATCCGGAAGTACCTGTACGAACATCCGGAAGATTTCGATCCCCGTTCCTACCTGGGCAAGGGCCGGGAAGCCATCAAAAAGATGGTGGCCCACAAGATGCGGGATGTGCTGAACTCTTCCCACAGACTGTAAGTATACAAAATAAGGGACTGTTGCTGAAGCAACAGTCCCTTATTTTGTATCTTGCGTTTATTTCCGGATGTGGCCGTACAGGAACCGGTCCACCATGCCGGCCACCACCTTGTCGATGTTGCCCTTGTTGATGGCGCCCTGGTTGTACAGCATGAAGATGCTGAAGTAGAAATTCTGGCTCATCAGGGTCAGATTGTCCTGGCACTCCTTGATATACCCGGCATCCATGGCCTGCTGGAGAATTTGCCGAAGCAGCCGCACTTCCCCGCCGATCAGCTGGGCATACCGCCGTTTCACGGCCACTTCCTCTTCAGTGGGCTTCCGGCCCCAGCGCATGTCCAGCACATACTCTCCCTTTTCCTGGTTCCACAGCAGGCGCCAGCCTGCCTGCTGGTTCAGCAGTTCGAACAATATCACCGACCACAGGATATCATTGGTATAGAGAAAATGGAGGAAGGTATACACATAGGCCTGGAACTGGCCTTCGAAGGTGGTCTCCTTCCCCACGGCTGCGTCCAGCGCTTTCATCAGCCGCTTGTTCTTGCCCAGGACCAGGGTGTAGAACAGGTTTTCCTTATTCTTGAAATATTTATAGACCGTTCCCTTCCCGGTATCAGCGATCTGGATGATCTCATCCAGGGTGGCCTGGTGATAGCCCTTTCGGGAAAAGACTTTTTCCGCAGCTTTCAGGATCCGTTTGTCCTTTGGGATATCGTCGGTGGCTGTTTTATTCGTCATGGGGTCCTCACTCCTACAACAATTCTTGGTATTTCAGCAATTTTTGATCTTGTCATTCTTTTATTATATCATGGTTGTCCTGGTTTTTCACATTTTTGCCATATAACCCAAAAAGAGGCCCCTGGATGCACCGGGCCCGGGGTGCTGGGAGAATGCTCCCACCTTTACAGCAATCCCAGATTCTTGAAAGCCAATACCCACAGGAACATGGTCAGGCAGCTGGCCGCCGAGGAAAAGATCACACAGTTCCCTGCCAGTTCCCCGTCGCTGTCCATCTGCTGGGCCATGGCAAAGGAAGCCACTGCACAGGGAGTGGCACTCATGGCCATCAGGGAAGCCAGTTCCACATTCCGCAGCCCCAGGGTCACGGCAGCCCCCAGCACGATGGCCGGAGCCAGTACCAGCCGGCCCAGCACCGTGAAGACCAGTTCCCGCATCTCACTGATGGCGCCCTGGAGGGTGAAGGAGGCCCCCAGCACGATCAGGGCAAAGGGGGTGGTGCTGCCTGCAATGGCCTTGATGCACTTGAGCAGCGATTCCGGTGCCGGAAAGGGCAGCAGCTTGAACAGCAGGCCGCCGATGGCCCCCAGGATCATGGGATTCCTGAGGACCCCCCACAGGATCTTGACCGGGTTGAAGGTACCGCCCCGGAATGTTTCCAGGGTGAACACGGCCAGCACATTGTAGATGGGGACGATGATGGCGCACAGCATCAGCGGCAGCGCCATGGCTTCCGCCCCATACAGGTTCTCCACCAGGGGGACTCCCAGAAGGATGAAGTTGCTGCGGTAGAAGGCCTGAATCATGGCACCCCGCTTCTTGTTGTCCTTTACCAGGGTGGTGACCAGGACGAAACCCACAATGTATTCCAACAGCAGGGCCGCCACGGCAAAACCCACGAAAGAGGGCTTCACCACCTTGCTCACATCGGTGAAGTACACCGAGTAGAACATGTTGGTGGGCAGGAACACTCCGAAGACCAGTTTGTTGAAGTACGAAATGATCTGGGGCGTGAACCCGTACCGTTTCTTGGCCAAAAGCCCCACACCCATATAGATCATCAGCGGTAGAACAGCCCCCGCCGCAATCCAGAAATTCCCCATAAGAAGGCCCCCCCTGTTCTGTAATCAAAATGGAATAAGCAGTATAAGCGTACCATACTAAAAAAAAGTTGTAAAGAAAGGCACAGGCATTTCTTTACAACTTTTGCGTCAGCCGGCCGGACCCTTACAGTTCCAGTCCCGTGGCGGGATCCAGCCCCATGGCGATATTCATGTTCTCAATGGCGGCGCCGCTGGCCCCCTTGCCCAGGTTGTCGAACTGGGCGCTGACAGTGAACCGTTCCTCGTTGCCGCAAATGTAGATCTTCAGATTGTCCTTGCCTGCCAAGGTGTTGCTGCCCAGCATCTTGGGCTGTTCCTCGGAGGTTTCCACGGTGATGAAGGCCTGGTCCCGGTAGAAATCCTGGTACAGCTTCCGGATGGCGGCCAGGCTCAGGTCCGTGGGCATCAGGAACCCGGCCGTGACCAGCATGCCTGCATAGTAGGGAGCCACGATGGGCAGAAAGATCGGGGACTGTTCCAGCCCGGTGTATTTCAGGATTTCCGGCAGGTGCTTGTGCTTCTGGCCCAGGGAATAGATCCGAGGCGCATCCAGCTCCTTGTCGTGGAGATTTTCATAGGAAGCGATCATCTTCTTGCCCCCGCCGGAATACCCGGTGAGAGAAGTGAGGGTATAGAGCCCGGTCTTTTCGATGAGCCCGGCCTTCACCAGCGGTGCCAGTACCGCAATGGAACCGGTGGCATGGCAGCCCGGGTTGGAAATGCGGCGGCTGCTCTGGATGGCATGCAGGTACCGGGGACCCAGTTCCGGGAATCCGTAGGCCCAGTCCGGATCGCAGCGGAAGGCCGTGGAGGTGTCGATGATCCTGGTATCGCAGTTTTTGGCTGCTTCGGCCACTTCCCGGGAAGCGGCGTCCGGCAGGCACAGGAACGCTACATCAGCCAGGTCGATCTTTTCCAGCCGGGCATCCAGGTTCTTGCGCAGGTCGCTACTGATAGTGAGCAGCTCGATGTCACTGCGCTGTTTCAGCCGCTGTGCCAGACGAAGGCCCGTAGTTCCCTCGCCGCCGTCGATGAATACTTTAAACATGTCAAACCACCCCTCACTTGTGTTGTCAGATGTATCATATGGTTTAGAATAGGAACATTATAACACACAAGGGGGCCGGGGTATAGGGATTTTTTGGTAAAAACGCATAAAAATTCATAATTAATGAGAATCTGTGCATTTTTCGGTGTAAGAACAAGGGTTTTGTGTCCCCCCTCAAAGGGGGAAAGGACCCGCTTGCGGGTAGGGGGTTCGCACACCTGACTGACGACAAGAACCAGATACTATGAAAAGGTTACGGATAAATCGTATGGTCGGTGTAAGAACCTATCCACCATCCATACGGCTGGTCCCCCTTCCCTTGCAGGGAAGGACAAATATTTGTTTTCTAGTCCTGTGGAAAAGGGCTTTGTGTCCCCCGCGACGGAGACGACGAGAAGGAGTCTCCTAGTCCCGTGGAAAAGGGGGAAAGGACCCGCTTCAGCGGGTAGGGGGTTTGTACACCTGACCTATCTATTATAGTCCTGCCTTTCGAGACAAAAAAAGCGCTGTTACGCGCTTTTTTTCCCCACCAGACACCGCATGGAATTCAGCACACAGAGGATCAGCACCCCTGTATCTGCGAAAATGGCAAACCACATGTTGATGAACCCCAGGGCCCCCAGCACCAGGCTGATGACCTTGATCCCGATGGCGAACACAATGTTCTGGTACACGATGCCCACGCACTTCCGGGCAATCCGGATGGCCGTGCTGATCTTCAGGGGATCGTCGTCCATGAGCACCACATCCGCCGCTTCGATGGCCGCATCACTGCCCAGGGCCCCCATGGCAATGCCCACGTCCGCCATGGCCAGCACCGGTGCGTCATTGATCCCGTCGCCCACAAAAGCCACTTTGTCCTTTTCGTCCTTGCGGCGGATCAGCTGATCGACCTTCTCCACCTTGCCCTGGGGCAGCAGTTCGCTGTACACCCTGTCGATGCCCAGCTGGGCCGCCACGGCCTCCGCCGGTTTCTTCGCATCTCCGGTGAGCATGACCACTTCCTTCACGCCGTTTTCCTTCAGGGCCCGCACGGCCTGTGCAGAATGGGCCTTGATCCGGTCGGCGATCAGGATATGCCCCTGGTATTCGCCGTCCACGGCCACATGCACCAGCGTCCCCACCATATGGCAGTCCATATAGGGAATACCCAGCTGGTCCATAAGCTTGTAGTTGCCGGCGGCTACCTTGTGCCCATCCACATTGGCCAGCACACCCTTACCGCCGATTTCTTCGATATCTGTCACCCGGCTGCGGTCGATGAGCTTGCCGTAAGCCTTCTGCAGGCTCTTGCTGATGGGATGACTGCTGGCACATTCGGCCAGGGCTGCCAGTTCCAGCACCCGTTCCTTGGCCATTTTATTGTGGTGCAGGGCGCTGACCTCGAACACCCCTTCCGTCAGAGTACCGGTCTTATCCATGACCACGTAGGCCGTATGGGCCAGGGTCTCCATGTAGTTGGACCCCTTGATCAGGATGCCCTGCCGGCTGGCGCCCCCGATCCCTGCAAAGAAGCTCAGGGGAATGGAAAGCACCAGGGCGCAGGGGCAGCTCACCACCAAAAACAGCAGACTGCGGTACATCCAGACGGACCACAAAGGTGCCAGGCCCATGGCCATCCGTACCACCGGGGGCAGCAGGAACAGAGCCAGGGCCGAGCCGCACACCACCGGGGTATACACCCGGGCGAACTTGCTGATGAACACTTCGGATCTGGCCTTCCGGCTGCTGGCATCTTCCACCAGCTCCAGGATTTTGGAAACCGTAGATTCCCCGAATTCTTTGGTGGTGCGGATGGTCAGCACGCCGCTCTGGTTGATGCAGCCGCTGATCACCTCGCTGCCCGGTTCCACCTCCCGGGGCAGGCTCTCCCCGGTAAGCGCCGCCGTCTCCAGGGTACTGCGGCCGGTGACCACCACGCCGTCGATGGGTACCTTTTCCCCGGGCTGCACGGTGATCACCGTCCCCACCGCCACTTCATCCGGGTCCACCTTCTCCAGCTGGCCGTCCTTTTCAATGTTGGCATAGTCCGGCCGGATGTCCATCAGGTCGCTGATGTTCCGCCGGCTTTTGTCCACCGCATAGTCCTCGAACAGTTCTCCCACCTGATAGAACAGCATGACGGCCACGGCTTCCGCAAAATCGGCGTTTTCGTAGATGCCCAGGCCGAAAGCCCCCAGGCTGGCCACTGCCATCAGGAAGTTCTCGTCCAGCACCTGGCCCTTCTTGATGTTCTTCAGGGCCTTCTTCAGGATGTCGTAGGAAATGATCAGGTAGGCCGCCAGGTACGGCACCAGGTGCAGCACCCGGGTGGTGGTGTCCACCCCGGCTCCGCTCCAGCTGTCCGGCAAAAAGCCTGCCCCGATGGTCAGCAGGGCGCTGACGGCGATCCGCCCGATCATGTGTTTCTGTTCCTGTTCCATATCGTATCACCTCTCCGGAGGGTGGGGCCGGGGCCTCATCCCTGCGGTCTCCCCTTTCTATGATTCAGCAGCTGCTTAACAGTAGATTTTGAAATCGTCGTCCAGTTTTTCCACATTGGCCTTGCACCGGTCCATGACCTCCCTGGGATCAGCCCCTTCTTCAAAGGTCACCTTCAGCTTCAGCAGCATGAAGTTCAGCACGGCATCCTTGACGCCCTCCGTAGCCTTCACCGCTTCTTCCATTTTGGCCGCACAGTTGGCGCAGTCCACATCCACTTTATAGCTTTTGGTCATTTCGGGTCCTCTCTTTCTGTCTTAACAATTAAAAGATTATTTAATCGTTTGTCACCCTATTTATACCCTATTCCCCCATAAAAGTCAAGAGGAATCAAATTTCATAGAAACTCGATTCCTCTTAATTCAAAAAGTGTTTAATTATTTACATTCCTGCAGGAGTTACCGCAGCACATGGTAGAACACAAAGGTGACCACCCAGGCCGTCACCAGCTGGAACCCGGCCTCAAAGCCCGTCCATTTCCAGCTGCCGCTTTCCTTGTGGATGGTGGCCAGGGCCGCCGCACAGGGCACGTACAGCAGGCAGAACACCATCAGGCAGACGGCATTGACCCAGGTGAACCCGATGCTTTCCAGGCTCTGGGCAAAGGCTGCCATCCCGGCCCCGCTGCTGGCGTTGGTGATGCCGAACAGCACGGCGCAGCTGGAAACCACCACTTCCTTGGCGCTGATCCCGGCCAGAAGGGCCAGGCAGATCTGCCAGAAGCCCAGGCCCACCGGTTTGAAGACGGGGACCAGTACATGGCCGATCAGGGCGCCGAAGCTTTCCCCGGCGTCGGTGGTGTACCCTGCCGGGCCGAAGTTCAGCAGGAACCAGATGATGATCGTCCCCAGGAAGATCACCGTGCCCGCTTTCTGCAGGTAGCTTTCCACCTTTTCCCACATGTAGATGCTTACGGTGCGCATGTCGGGCATCTTGTATTCCGGCAGTTCGATCAGCAGGTAATCCTCATCCTCCCGCTTCCGGAACATCTCCAGGCCCCGCAGGCCCAGGGCCACCAGGATGGCCACAACCAGCCCGATCAGGTACATGGAATAGGCCACGCCCATGGCATGATTGCCGAAGAACATCTCGGCGAACAGGATGTAGATGGTCAGCCGGGCATTGCAGCTCATGAAGGGCGTGATCAGCATGACCTTGTACCGGTCCCGCTTGTGCTCCAGGGCCCGGGAGGCCATGATGGCCGGTACCGTACAGCCGAAGCCCAGCAGCATGGGAATGAACGCCTTGCCAGAAAGGCCCAGTTTGCTCATCACGTCCTCCATGACGTACGCCACACGGGCCATGTAGCCCGAGTCTTCCAGGAAGCCCAGGGTCAGGAACAGGATCAGGATGTTGGGCAGGAAGGTGATGATGGTACCCACGCCTCCCAGCACCCCATCGATGATCAGGCTCTGCAGGGCCTGGTTCACGTCGCCGGCGGCCATGGCAGCCTTGAGGATTTCGCTGAGCCAGTCGATGGCATCTTCCATGTAGCCTTTCAGCCAGTCGCCTACGGTGAAGGTCAGGAAGAACACCACGGCCATGATCAAAAGGAACACGGGGATGCCCAGGTATTTGTTGGTCAGGACGCTGTCCAGCCGGTCCGTCAGCTTGTCGCTGGCCTCTTTGTGGAGCAGCACCTCGTGGATGATTTCCTCGATAAAATCATATTTTTCCCGGATGATCTGGGTCTCATAGTTCTTATCCAGCAGGTCGTTGCGCTGCACCGGGTACTTCTTCAAAATCTCCTGGTCCTGCTCCAGCAGCTTGATGGCGTGCCACCGGGGATTTACGATATCCGGATACTTCTCCTCCAGGGCCACGATCAGCTGGTCGATCCGGTCCTCGATGGGGTCGCTGTATACCATGGCATACATCTTGTGATCCAGCCGGTGGGCCCCCACGGCCTTGTGCTCGTGGATCAGCGGGTCCGTGTGTTTGGCGTCCCGGTGGTGGATGGCCGCATGGAGCAGCACATCCAGGCCCCGGCGCTTCCGGGCCGAAACGGGGATCACCGGGATGCCCAGCATTTCCGGCAGCCGGTGCAGGTCGATTTCCATGCCCCGCTTTTCCACAATGTCCATCATGTTCAGGGCCATGACCACGGGCTTGCCCAGCTCCAGCAGCTGCAGGGTCAGATACAGGCTGCGCTCCAGGGCCGAAGCGTCCACCACGTTGATGATCACGTCCACTTCATCGCTGAGGATGAAGTCACGGGACACGATTTCTTCCATGGTGTAGGACGTAAGGCTGTAGGTCCCCGGCAGATCCACCAGGCGGATGTCGATGTCGTGGCGGCGGATGGCCCCTTCCACCTTTTCCACCGTAACCCCGGGCCAGTTGGCCACCTTCAGGTTGGCGCCGGTAAAGGCATTGAACAGGGTGGTCTTGCCGCAGTTGGGGTTGCCGATGAAGCCGATGGTCATATGATGGGCATCATGCAGGGTGTTTTCCTTCGGCTGCTGCGTATCCTTAGTCATGGGCCACCTCCACATTGTCCACCCCGATGTTCCGGGTCATGTTGTAGCCCAGGGCGAAACGGGTGCCCCGGAGCAGGATGATCATGATGCCCCGGCCCTTCCGGTTCAGCACCGAAATCCGGGTGCCCAGGGTCATGCCCAGGGCCTGCAGCCGCCGTTCAATGGTAAAAGGCAGATCGATTTTGGTCACAACCGCACTCTGCCCGATTTTCAAATCACTCAATTGCAAAACAGACTCCTCCTATAAGGGGGAAAGAAAGAAAAAAGGAGACTGTCTTCCGGACAGCCTCCCATACAAATCAATGTAAGCTTTCCTCCCCAAGACTAACCGTAGTTCTTATTATAGAACAGATAAGGAGAATGTGTCCAGTGCTCAGAATGTCCAATCCACGCCCACGTTCCACTGCCACTTCCTGTTCCATTTGATCACAGAAAAATTATCCTTGTCCGTGGTGAAAAGGATGGACAAAAGACAGAATCCACAAAACCGAAGAAAAAATGATGATACACAAGCAGAAAAAAACAAGGTGTCATTTGACATAACACCTTGTTTCTGTAAAGAAGTCTGAATTTGACCGCAGCCATAATTTATGAAAATGGTTTCGGTGTCCTCCGATTGTACGGTCTTATTCTTTCACCACTTCTGCCTTGAACACCATGATGGTATCCGCATCGCTGCAGCAGAATTCCGCTGTGCCTTCGGGCTGGCCGGGGATTTTGCCACCGTACCGCAGGATGTCGATGTACGGAAAGGCACAATGCATGGCCATGGGGCAAATCTTCCCCCGGTCCTCGTCGAAATCGAACACCTCACCCACATGGTGCCCCCGGTGGCACCCCATTTTCCCCCGCCGGTCCGTGACCGTGATCCGGATCTTGGGACGTTTACGGTTTTCCATGATTGCCCTCATTCCAGCGTCAGCAATAATCCCATCTTAAACCGCTTTTCGGCCTTTACCCAATGCTGGCCGTTCTTGGCGAACCGGAACTGTTCGCCCTGTTTCAGCACGTGTTCCTGCCCTTCGTACCCGATGACTCCTTCCCCGTCCAGAGCAAAGATCAGTGCATCCCCGGGGGCTGCATGCTGGCTCAGGCCCGTGCCGGCATCAAAGGCCATGACCACGAATTTCATTTTTTCGTTGTGCACCACGTCCATATTCACGATTTTCCCGTCCTGGTAGGGTACCAGGTCCGCCAGTTTGAATACCTTGCCTGCTTCGATGACTTTGTTCATGATATCCTCCTTCTGGATTTCGATTTCCACATACACCGTATCAGTTTTCGCCGCCATGCCCACAGGTACATCCGTGGGGGCCAGGATGCCTTCGCCGGCCGTCAGGACAGTCCCTGCCGGGGCTCCGGTCAGTTCGAGGGTGCCTTCCTGTACCAAAATCAGTTTATGATAGGGAAAGATTTCGGCGCTGATGTCCGTATCCGCCCCCAGGGAGAACACCCAGATGGGGTTCTTTCCTTTATGGATTTCCTGAGAAATGGTGCAACCGGGCACCGGCCGGTTGGCCGCCGCAATCGAAAAAACTTTGCCAGCTTCAAATTCCATTCCATCCACCTACTTTCTGTTTCTGGAATCATTGTACGATGAAAATGCGTAAAAATAAGTTGGTGTGACAACGAAAAGGGAGTGCTTCCGCACTCCCTTTTCTCACATAACCTTCGCTCCTTCGCTGTCGATGTCCAGCAGATGGATGGTGGTCCCGATATTTCTTTTTTTGAACGGCTCTTCCATGGCTTTGCCCACCTTCAGGGCGTCGCCGTCCTCCGGCACATAAGCCATCAGCGTGGAACCGGCCCCGGAGATAATGCCATTGTAGGCACCGGCTTTCCGGGCAGCTTCCAGGGCTTCCTTCGCCCCGGGGATCAAGGGCAGCCGATAGGGCTGGTGCAGCCGGTCTTCCAGCGCCGTGGTCAAAAATTCATAATCTCCGCTCATCAGGCTCCCTACCAGAAGTGCCGCCCGGCTGGCGTTGTACACTGCATCCTTATGAGGCACGGTCCTGGGCAGAGCCGCCCGTGCCTTGCTGGTGGGCAGCGGCATATCCGGCACCAGCACCACCAGTTTCAGGGGCCTGGCCAGGGGGATCTTCAGACTTTCCACCCTGCCGTCTTCCATCACATTCACCGTGATGCCGCCCAGGATGGCCGGGGCCACGTTATCCGGGTGTCCCTCGATTTTGGTGGCTTCCGTCACCAGTTCCGGTTTGGTCAGAGGGTTCCCCGCAAGAACATTGGCCGCCGTCAGCCCGGCCACAATGGCCGTGGAGCTGCTCCCCAGGCCCCGGGAAACGGGCACCCGGATCCTGCAGGTGATCTTCAGCCCGGTTTTCGGCTGTTTCAGCTTCTCCCACAGGGCGAAAAAGGACTGGGCGGCCAGGTTGGACCGTCCTTCCGGCAGCTGCCCGGATCCCTGGCCCTCGCTGACCACCTGGACTCCCTGCTCCAGAGGCAGTCGTTCATAGGTAAACTCATTATACAGGGTGCAGGCCAGTCCCAGGCAGTCGAAGCCGGGGCCGCAGTTGGCCGAGGTGGCCGGTACCCGCACCGTCACTTTCCCATTTTCCATCATCCGTCGTTCCTTCTTCCTGTCAAGCCAGCTGGTCGTCTTCTACGCGGATGATATTGCAGATCCGTGCCACACAGCTCAGCTTGCTCAGGGCTTCGGAGGCTCTGCGCAGATCGAACTCGGACACCCCGTAGGTGATCACCACGATTTCCGCCAGGTTCCCCAGGGACCGTTTCTGCACAACCGTGTTCAGGCTGACCTTGCTGTCCCCGAAAGCTTTGGCGATGGTGGCCCAGACACCGGGCTGGTCTTCCACCAGCATCCGGATGTAGCAGGGAGAGATGATCTCCTCCGGCGGCAGCATGGGCTTGTGCTCGTAGCAGGTACAGCCCACCCGGCCGGTGCAGCCGGCCTGAATGTTCCGGGTGCTTTCGATGATGTCTCCGCACACGGCGCTGGCCGTGGGCATCCGTCCGGCGCCCCGGCCAAAGAACATGGCCTCGCCGATGGGCTGGCCTTCCACGTACACGGCGTTGAACACATCATTGACTGTGGCCAGGGGGTGATCCTTCCGCAACATGGTGGGATGGACCCTGGCACTGATGCCCTTTCCGTCCTTCTGCTTGGCGATCCCCAGCAGCTTGATCACATAGCCCAGCTCGCTGGCGTATTCAATATCCCGGGAAGAGATCTTGTCGATGCCTTCCACATATACATCGTCCAGGCTGACCCGGCTGTTGAAGGCAATGGAAGCCAGGATAGCAATCTTCCGGGCTGCATCGAACCCGCCCACATCGGCGGTGGGGTCACTTTCGGCATACCCCTTGTCCTGGGCTTCCTTCAGCACTTCCACAAAATCCATATGCTCCTGGGTCATCTTGGTGAGCATGTAGTTGGTGGTGCCGTTGATGATGCCCATGATCTTGGTGATCTTGTTGGCAGCCAGGCTCTCCTTCAGAGGCCGGATGATGGGAATGCCCCCGGCCACAGCGGCTTCGAACAGGAAGTCCACATGGTTCCGGGCCGCCAGTTCGAACAGTTCCTTGCCGTGGGTGGCCACCACATCCTTGTTGGCGGTGACCACATTCTTGCCGGCCTTCAGGGCGGCCTCCATGTATTCCAGTGCCGGATGCTCCCGGCCCATCAGTTCCACCACGATGTCGATGTCCGGATCGCCAATGATGTCATCGATCTTGTCCGTGGTAGCCAGTTTGGGATCCAGGGCCCGGACCTTGTCCGGATGACGGGCCAGCACCTTTTTGATGCAGATGGGGCAGCCCACCCGTTCCGTGATCAGGTCCCGGTTCTGGTTCAGCACCAGGATCACGCCGCCGCCAACAGTGCCCGCCCCCAGCAGTCCAATGTTGATCTGTTTCTTTTGATTCGCCATACCCTCATCCTCCCCGGTTAATAAGGGCTGCCACAGGGGCAGCCCGTTATTGGTTCTATACACCTATAAGATTTTCTAGTCACTAGTCACTAGTCACTAGTCACAGGTTGTGAAATTGAATTTCACAACCTTTAATCCACCTGTCCCAGCACATCCAGGCGCTTTACGCCGTCGATGAGCCGCAGCTTGTCCAGCAGGGCCTCCATGTCGATGTTCAGGTATTTGGTCTCCACGGCGATGGTGGTATTGGCCACGCCCTGCAGAGGCACCCCCTGGTTGATGGTGATCACACTGCCGCCGTCAGCCGCAATGGTATTCAGTACGCTGCTGAGCACACCCGGTTTGTGTTCCAGCAGCAGGGAAATGGTGATGACCTTTTCCTTGCTGGCATCGTAGAAGGGGAACACATAGTCCTTATATTTGTAGTAGGCGCTCCGGCTCAGTCCCACCTTGTTCACCGCCTCGTTGACGGTCTTCATCTTGCCCCGTTTCAGGATTTCCTTGACCAGAATGGTCTTTTTGATGGCTTCCGGAAGAATTTCTTCTTTCACCAGGTAAAACTCTGATTTCTTGTCAATTTTGCTGTCGTCTTTGTTGATTGCCATCTGTCTATCTATCCTTTCCATAAGAATGTTAATCCTCTGTCGGTAGACATTATACCACAGGCAACTGGATTTTGCCACCTGTTTGTTACTCTTTCTTGGCCGATCGCTTCATCAGATCCCGGATGGCCTCTGTCACCTGCTTCTTTTCAAACAGTACCTGGTACAGCTGCTCGATGATGGGCATCTCCACCTGGTGGCTCCGGGCCAGTTCCCGCACTACCGGCGTAGCGTTGATCCCTTCGATGACCATCTTCGTACCCCCGGTGATCTCCTCCAGGGTCCTGCCCTGGGCCAGGGCGTACCCGGCGCTCCGGTTGCGGCTCAACGGGCTGGTGCAGGTGGCGATCAGGTCCCCCACCCCGGCCAGGCCGAAGAAGGTGGCCCGATGGGCCCCCAGTTTCACTCCCAGCCGGGTCAGCTCAGCCAGGCCCCGGGTGATCAGGCCGGCCTGGGCGTTCTCTCCGTAGCCCAGCCCGGACAGCATCCCTCCCACCAGAGCAATGCAGTTCTTCACACACCCGCACAGTTCCACCCCGATCAGGTCGGTGGAAGTGTAGGGCCGAAAGTACCCGTTCATGAAACACTTCTGCAGGAACCGGGCTTCCTGCAGCTTCCTGCAGGCGATCACCGTGGCCGCCGGCTGCTTCTGGGCGATCTCCCGGGCCAGGTTGGGGCCGCTGAGGGCCGCAATGGCACGGGCCCGGGGGAAGTTTTCCTCCAGGATCTCCGTCATCAGTTTGTGGGTGGCCAGGTCGAAGCCCTTGGTGCAGGTCAGAAGCACCGTATCCCGGCAGTCGGTGATCTCGGCCACCTGCCGGGCAATGGCCGCCATGCCCTTGCTGGGCACCACAAAGACCAGCACCGTGGCGCCGGCGACTGCTTCTGCCAGGCTGCCGGTCACGATGATGGCCGGGTTCAGAGTAAAATCGGGCAGGTAGTCTGCGTTACAGCGGGTTTCCTGGATGCGGGCGGCTTTTTCCGGGTTCCGGGCCCACAGATGGACGGTGTGCCCGTTGTCCGCCAGGATCTGGGACAGGACGGTTCCCCAGCTTCCTGCCCCGATGACCGATAATTTCATAGTCGTTTCCTCCCCTTTACATGGAAAAGGAGGTGTGAAAAAATCACACCCCCCACTATTCATTTCTTCAGATGCCCCTGCCTGATCTTGCTCTCCGTGCCGTTCTTCAGCCGGAGGATATTCTGGTAATGGCGGGCCACCACCATAATGGCGCACAGACTGACGAATACCACCAGCCGCCAGTCATACCGCAGGTACCAGGCGGACAGGGGCGCCGCAATGGCCGCCAGGATGGATCCCAGGGACACATACCGGGTCACGAATACGGTGGCCAGCCAGATGGTCAGGGAAAACAGCGCCACTTCAGGCATCAGATACAGCAGGATGCCCAGGCCCGTGGCCACTCCCTTGCCCCCTTTGAAGCCGCACATCCAGGAGAAGCTGTGACCCGCAATGGCGGCCACGGCACACACCAGAAGCACCGGCAGCTCCCCGGAGACGAAATGGTTCACCAGGTACAGGGCCAGGACCCCTTTCAGCAGGTCCCCCAGCAGCACAAAGGAAGCCATCCGGGCGCCCACTGTGCGGAACACGTTGGTGGCCCCGATGTTATGGCTTCCGTAGTCCCGGATGTCGATGCCGCAGATCCATTTCACCAGCAGCAGGCCGCAGGAGATGGATCCCAGCAGATACCCGATGAGTGCACTCCATAGATAGTCCATGATCGTTCCCCGTCCTTACGCCTCGTCCTCGTTCTTGCCCCGGACGATGATGTTGATGGGCGTGCCCTTGAACCCAAAGGCTTCCCGCAGTTGGTTTTCCAGATACCGCTGGTAGGAGAAATGCATGATTTCCGGCTCGTTGCAGAAAATCACGAAGGTGGGCGGCTTGACCTTCACCTGGGTGGTGTACAGGATCTTCAGCCGCTTGCCCTTTTCCATGGGCGGCTGGTTCATGGCCACGGCGTCGATGATCACCTGGTTCAGCACACTGGTAGCCACCCGCATGGAGTTGGCTTCGGCGGCGTCCCGGATCATCTCCGGCAGCCGGCTGATCCGCTGCTGGGTCAGGGCGGACACATACACCACATTGGCGTAGGGCATGAAGATCAGTTCGTTGCGGATCGTTTTGGTGAATTCTTCCGTGCTCATGACGGTCTTGTTGGGATACAGATCCCATTTGTTCACCACGATCACAATGCCCTTGCCTGCCTCATGGGCATAGCCGGCGATCTTCTTGTCCTGGTCCGTGATGCCTTCCACGGCGTTCAGCACCAGCAGGACCACATCGCTGCGGTCCACGGCCCGCAGGGTGCGGATGATGGAATATTTTTCAATGGGTTCGTCGATCTTGCCTTTCCGGCGCATGCCGGCGGTGTCGATGAAGAGATAGGTCTGGCCGTCCTTTTCCACAGGCACGTCGATGGCGTCCCGGGTGGTGCCGGCCACATCGCTGACGATGCTCCGGGTCTGGCCGATGATGTCATTGAAGATGGAAGATTTGCCCACGTTGGGCCGGCCGATGATGGCCACTTTGATTACATCTTCATCTTCATCGTCATCGTCCCCCTCTTTGGGGAATTTCTCCACGATGGCATCCAGCAGGTCCCCCAGGTTCAGTTTATTGGAAGCGGAGATCAGGTAGGGTTCCCCGATCCCCAGGTTGTAGAATTCGTAGGCTTCGGCTTCCTGTTTGGGCGTATCCGCCTTGTTCACAGCCAGGATCACCGGCTTTCTGGACTGGCGCAGCAGTTTGGCCACTTCCATATCGTCGGTGGTGATGCCCGTACGGGCGTCGCACACGAACAGGATCACATCCGCTTCCCGGATGGCGATTTCTGCCTGTTCCCGGATGGAAACGGCGATGGAATCCGTGTTCTGCATCTCGATACCACCGGTATCCACCATGGTGAATTTCCGGTCCAGCCATTCGGCATCGGCATAGAGACGGTCACGGGTCACCCCGGGAGTGTCTTCAACAATGGAGATCCGGCTGTCGGCGAATATATTAAATAGTGTTGATTTGCCGACGTTGGGTCTGCCGACAATGGCAACTATGGGTTTGCTCATGGAATGTTCCTCTTTCGTTCTTCAGCATTTTTTCCCGTAGGAAAGAGAGCGCAGGGCCGCGGCCAGGTCTCCGGTACAATAGGTCCGCACCTGCCGCAGCTGTCCTGCCTCTGTACACCCGGTGAGGGTGTAGAAATCTTTCACGGCCTCCTGCAGCCGCCCGATCCAGTCGATGGTATAGCGGGTCCCCCGTTCCTGGACTGAACGGAGGATATTTCCGGCCATCCCCACTGCATTGGCGCCCAGTACCTGGGCTTTGAACACATCCAGTGCCGTCCGGATCCCTCCGGAGGCAATGATGCCCTGCTGCCAGCCCCGGGCCTCCACCACTTCACACAGTGACAGGGCGGAGGGGATGCCCCAGCGGGACAGTTCCCCGTTCCCTTCCGGGTAGCGGCAGCTTTCGATGGCCGGGAAGTTGGTGCCCCCGGCACCGCCGGTATCCAAGATGGATGCCCCGGTCTCCAGCAGCTTTCTGGCGTCTTCCCGGTCCATCCCGCAGCCGGTCTCTTTGACGATCACCGGCACGGAGACGCTGGCACAGATCTCTCCGATCTGCTCCAGCCAGTGGGAAAAATCCCGGTCCCCTTCTTCCATGGCCAGTTCCTGGGCACTGTTCAGATGGATCTGCAGTGCCCGGGCCCCGATCATGTCCACCGCCCGCTGTGCCTCCTCCGGTCCTGCCAGCGCACTGACGTTGGCGAACAGGATCCCATCGGGGTTGGTTTTGCGGACGATGGTGAAGGTGTCCTCATGCAGGCCTTTGCGCACGGCCCCGTACTGGGACCCCACCGCCATGGCACAACCCGTCTCCCGGGCCACCACAGCCAGCTTTTCGTTGATCCGCTTCACCCCGTCCGCGCCACCGGTGATGGCATTGATGATCAGGGGGGAAGAAAGGGTCCCCACCCCGGGCAGGGTGGTGGAAAGGTCCACTTTCCGCCGATCCACCTGGGGCAGGCACCGGTGCATCACCTGCACATCAGAAAAGCCGGTGGCGCAAGGACCATCGTCAAGGTGCAGGGCATACTTGATATGATCGATTTTACGGCTCTCCCGGCTTTTCATGAGTTATGATCCTCTCTTACGAGTTCTTGTCAGATCTTATTTACGGGCTTCGGCTTCAGCTTCTGCCAGTTTTTCGCCCAGATCCTGGGACAGAGCACCTTTTTTGCCCAGGTATTGACGCATTTCAGCTTTTTCAGCGTCTTCCTTGGCTTTGGTGATGCTCAGAGCGATCTTCTTGTGTTCCGTGTCCACACGCAGGACTTTCACTTTGACTTCCTGGCCGATTTCCAGGACATCTTCCGGTTTGTCGATGCGCTGTTCAGCGATTTCGGAGATGTGGATCATGCCTTCGTTCTTGTCGTTCAGTTTGACAATGGCGCCGAAGGGCAGGAACCGTACCACTTTACCGGTCACAACGTCGCCCACTTTGAATTCCTTGGCAGCGGTCACCCAGGGATCTTCCTGCAGAGCCTTGATGGACAGGCTGATACGGCCCTTTTCTTCGTCCAGGCCCTTGATGTACACATTGACTTTTTCGCCCACTTTATACAGGTCAGCCGGTTTCACGCTGCGATCCCAGGACACTTCAGAGATGTGTACCAGGCCCTGTACCATGGGAGCGATCTCCACGAACATACCGAAGTCAACGATGCTCTTGATGGTACCTTCAACGGTTTCGCCTTCATGGAAGGTCTGGAAAGCTTTTTCCAGGGCTTCATGACGTTCTTCTTCCCGTTTGGCTCTTTCTTCCTTCCAGGCAGCGTTCTTGGCAGCCCGTTCTTCACGCAGAACGTTTCTGCGGGAGAATACCAGACGTTTCTTTTCCGGATTGATTTCCAGCAGAGAAACTTCCAGATCCTTGCCTTCATATTCTTTTACATCATCCACATGCTTCAGATCCAAGTGAGAAGCGGGGATGAAACCGGTCAATCCTTCGTAGGAAACGGTCAGTCCGCCTTTCACAGCCCGCAGGCCCTTTACTTGGACGGTCTTCTTGTCAGCCAGTTGTTCCGGCAGTTTCAGCCAAGCCTGATCGGCTTCAGCCTTGATTTTGCTCAGGACAACCAGACCATCCTGGTTTTCGCTGGCGATGACTTTCAGGGTAACTTTGTCGCCCGGTTTCACAGTAGGGGCAACAGTGTCTTTGGTGCCACCTGCAACCCATTGATCGAATGCAACAGACCCTTCGCTCTGATAGCCGAAGTCCACAACGACCTCGTCATCGGTTACTTCTACAACAGTGGCATCCACAATCATGCCAATGTGCAGTTTCATGCATTCCTGTTCGCCCAGCAAGCTTTCCATCGTTTCCATAGTTCCAATAGCCTCCTCAATAATTTCCTGCGGCGTCGATGCGCCAGCAGTGATGCCAATTTTATGTGCTCCGGCCAGCATTGGTCCAGTGATCTCGCTGGCGTCCTGCAAAAGATAGGAACGGGGGTTGATTTCCCTGGCCAGTTCCCACAGGTGTCTCGTGTTCGCGCTGTTCTTGCCGCCAAACACGAAGAAAGCATCTGTTTTCCCGGCCAGCTGCCGTGCGGCAGCCTGTCGTTCTGCGGTGGCAGTGCAAATGGTTCGCACGACTTTATAGTCGCCCGGACGTTTCTCCTGAGCCATTCGAAGCAGAAGGTTAAACTTCTCAGCTTCAAAAGTCGTCTGACTGACTACCCCAAACTTATCTTTTTCAGGAAGAGATCCAAGATCATCGGGTGTTTCGATGACCACAGAATCACTGCCTGCCCAAGCCTTGATACTTTGCACCTCAGGATGACGCTTTTCCCCAATAATGATTACGAAACGGCCTTCCCTTGCCAGTTCAGCAGCCGTTTTCTGTGCTTTCCGCACATGAGGACAAGTGGCATCGATGATGTTCAGTCCCCGGTGCCGGGCCTCCTCATAAAGAGCGGGCCCCACGCCGTGGGAACGGAATATGACTATATCACCAGCCGCGAATTCAGCCAGCTTCTCCTTACATTCTACACCTTGCTGTCGCAGTTTCTCAACAACACGGGGATTATGAACCAATTCACCCAGAGTGGCAATACTATTATTATACCCTTTTGTTTGCAGTTCTGCAACGTGTATTGCTCTTTTTACGCCATAACAAAAGCCACAGGGGTCTGCAACGTAGATTTTCATGAATTTCTGTCCTTGTGAGCGTCCATGAGAGCCTGGATTTCCTCCATCAGCTTCTCGCTCAGTTCCTCCACTTCCAGTTTTGTCCCTTTTTCATCTTCCAGGTCCATGGGTTTGCCGAAGACCACGGTCACCTTCGGCCAGAAGCTGCTGCGCCGTTTCAGGTCGCTGCCCAGGATGCAGGTGGGCACCACAGCAGCCCGTCCCTTCAGAGCAATGGCCAGAGCTCCGGGCTGGGCCTTCCCCAGCCGGCCGTCTTTGCTGCGGGTCCCTTCCGGGAAGATCCCCAGCACTTCACGGTGCTTCAGGATGGTCAGCGCCGTACGGATGGCGTGGGCATCCCCGGCTCCCCGGTGGACCGGGAAGGCTCCCAGGCTCTTATACAGAGGCCCCAGGATGGGTACGAACAGCTCGCTCTTGGCCATGAAATGCACCGGCCGGGAGGATGCGGTCCCCACCATGGGCGGATCCAGCAGGCTCACATGGTTGCAGGCAATGACCACGGGTCCCGTCTTCGGGATGTTCTCCCGGCCGATCACCTTCAGCCGGTAAACAATCCGGAACAGGATGGAAAAGATGAATTGTACGAACCGATACCACATTATAATACCTTTCCTGCCATCTGGGCAATCTGTTCTGTGACTTCATCGATGGAAAGTGCGGTGGAATCCAGATAATGGGCATCTTCTGCACAGCGCAGGGGGGAGATTTCCCGGTTTTCGTCCAGCTCGTCCCGCTGGGCGATCCGTTTTTCCAGGTCGGCCAGATCCACAGGCACGCCCTTTTCCTTCAGTTCCAGGTACCGGCGTCTGGCCCGTTCCTCCACAGAGGCCGTCAGGAACACTTTCAGCTGGGCCCCCGGGAACACCACGGTGCCAATGTCGCGGCCATCCATGACCACGCCCCCGGCTTCCCCGATCTTCCGCTGGGCTGCCACCATGGCAGTCCGCACGCCCCCTACAGCCGCCACCCGGGACACGTTCCGGGATACTTCCAGGCTGCGGATGGCATCGGTCACTTCCCGGCCGTCCACAAACACCCGGTTGGCCCCGTCCCTGTACTGGAAGGTGATGCGGATCCGGTTGGCGATGGCGGTCACCTCTTCTTCACTGAAGGGCCGGCCGCTTTCCAGGAAGCACAGGGTCACAGTCCGGTACATGGCACCGGTGTCGATGTAGGCGTACCCCAGCCGGGCCGCCACCTTTTTGGCGATGGTGCTCTTCCCGGCACCGGCGGGGCCATCGATGGCAATGATGATCTTTTTCACTTGGTTTCCTCTTTTCCCCATTCAGCGGCATGGGTGCCTGCCACGTAGCCCGACGAAAAGGCTGCCTGCAGGTTGTAGCCGCCGGTATATCCGTCCACATCCATCACTTCGCCTGCAAAGTACAGGTTCGGCACCTTCCTGGAAGCGAAGGTGGAGGGATTGATTTCTCTGGTGCTGACCCCGCCGGCCGTAACAATGGCTTCGGCCAGGGGGCGTGTGCCCGTCAGGGGCACGGTGAATCCCTTCAGGGTTTCCACCAGGCGCTGGCGCTCCTTCCGGGTGATCTGGTTCACTTCCTGCTCCGGTTTCAGACAGGCCCCGTCGATGACGGCCGGGATCAGGCTCTGGGGCAGCAGGTCGTGGAGGCCGCTTTTCAGCTGCTTCCGGCTGTATTTGGCGAAATCCCGCTGCACCCGGGTGTCCAGCTGTTCCACGGTAAGGGCCGGTTTCAAATCGATGGAAAGGTCCAGCAGGGCCTTCGGATCCTTCTGCCAGGCCCCGGAGGCTGCCCGGGAAAGGGTCAGGATGATGGGACCGCTGACCCCGAAATGGGTGAACAGCATCTCCCCGAATTCCTGGCCCAGCACCCTGTCCCCCTGGAGCAGGGTGGCCCGCACGTTCCGCAGGCTCAGGCCCTGGAGGCTCCGGATCCGGTCATCGTCCGATTCCAGGGGCACCAGGGCCGGTTTGGGCGGTACGATGGTGTGCCCGGCCTCCCGGGCCAGCCGGTATCCGTCGCCGGTGGATCCGGTCCGGGGATAGGAAGCCCCGCCGGTGGCAATGATCACCGCATCCGCCGGATAATGATTGCCCTGTCCGTCGATGACGCCGATGACCCGGTCTCCTGCCAGCTCCAGGTGTTCCACCCGTTTGTCCTTCAGAAGGCGCACATGGAGATCCCGGAGGATCTTCTCCAGGGTCTTCACCACATCCAGGGCCCTGTCGCTCTGGGGAAATACCCGGCCGCCCCGCTCCACCTTCACCGACAGGCCGTTCTGTTCCAGCAGTTCCATTATATCCCGATTGGTGAAGGAATGGAAAGCCCCAAACAGGAATTTTCCGTTGCCGGGAATCATGGAGATCATGTCCCGCATGTCGCAGGCATTGGTGATGTTGCAGCGGCCCTTGCCGGTGATCATCAGTTTCCGCCCGGCCATGCCCATCTTTTCCAGCAGGGTCACCCGGGCCCCGCTCCTGGCTGCAGAGATGGCGGCCAGGAAGCCGGCGGCACCGGCCCCGATCACAAGCACCCTACTCATGGCCTTCCATCTCCTTTTCCAGATCGGCCAGCTCTTCCGGCGTCAGGTCCCGGTACTGGCCTTTTTTCATGCCCTCCAGGGTAAGGCTGCCCACCTGGATCCGTTTCAGGTGTTTCACCGGGAATCCGATGAAATCGCACATGCGTCGCACCTGGCGGTTGCGGCCCTCATGGATGGTGATGGTGAACCGGGTCACATGCCTGGCCTCATCCACCTCCTGCACATACACCATGGCCGGCGCCGTAAGCCCGTCCTCCAGGGGTACCCCCAGCCGCAGCAGATCCAGCTTCTCTTCCGGGACCCTGCCCCGGACCTCCACCAGGTAGGTCTTGTTCACATGGTGGCTGGGATGGGTCAGGTGCTGGGCCAGCTCCCCGTCGTTGGTCATGAGCAGCAGGCCCTCGGTCTGGTAGTCCAGCCGGCCCACCGGGTACAGCCGTTCCGGCACTTTCGCCACCAGGTCGGCCACTGTGGGGCGGCCCTGGGGATCCTTCATGGTGGTGACCACGCCCCGGGGCTTGTACAGCAGAAGGGTCCGCTTGGCGGTTTTCCGGCGCAGGGGTACCCCGTCCACCGCAATGGTGTCCCGGGGCCCCACCCGGGTGCCCAGTTCCGTGACCGTCCTGCCGTTCACGGCCACCCGTCCGGCGGTGATGTATTTTTCACATTCCCGGCGTGAAGCCACGCCGCAGGCTGCCATAACCTTCTGCAGCCGTTCCTTTTCCTGTTCCATGCATTCTACTCCTTAAACAATGGCTCCGGCCCTTCCGCCGTACCGTCCAGCACTTCTTCCGGCAGCCGGGGCAGGTCTTCCAGGGAATTGAACCCGAAGGCCTGCAGGAACTCCTCCGTGGTGCCGTACAGAATGGGCCGGCCGATCACTTCTTTCCGTCCCACTTCTCCCACCAGGCCCAGTTCCACCAGGGTGCCCAGCACCCCGTCCACCTTCACGCCCCGGATGGCCTCCATCTCGCTTTTGGTCACCGGCTGGCGGAAGGCGATGATGGCCAGGGTCTCCATGGCCGCACTGGACAGTTTCACTTCCTGCTTTTCGTGGAGCCGCCGTACCAGCCCTGCCGCCTGCTTCTTCGTCACCAGCTGCCAGCCTCCGGCCACCTTCCGGAGCTCGATGCCCCGGTCCTCCTTCCGGTACTCCCTTTGCAGGGCCTCCAGAAGATCCGCCACCTCGTCGGTGCTGCAGTAAAGGGCCGCGGCCGCCCTCTCCAGGCTCAGGGGGTCCCCGCTGGCAAACAGCAGGGCCTCCAGCTTAGCGGTTTTCGTCAGTTCCATGGTGCCGTTCCTCCTTTGACGTCAGATACATGGGGGCAAAAGGAGCCTCCTGGACCAGGCCGATTTCCTTTAGCCGCAGCAGCTCCAGCACAGCCAGGAACACGCTGATGGTCTCGCTGTGGCTGCGGGGATTGCGGATCAGCTTCCGGAAGGCCAGGGGCTTTGTGCGCCCGGCCAGCTGCTCCCGGATGGCCTCCATCTTCTCCTGCACCGGGAATTCCTGCCGGGGAATCACCGGTTCCTCCTCCGGCCGGGCCGGCAGCAGGTTCGTCAGCGCCCGCAGCAAATCTGCCAGGGCATACCGTTTCACCTTCATGTACTTCTTCGTCAGGGGCAGGGGCCTGCGGGCCACCTGCAGGCTGGCCTCCTGCAGGCACTCCCGCAGAGCCGCCGCCTGGCGTTTGGTCTTCTGGTATTCCATCAGCATATCCACCAGCATCTGCCGGGGATCCGCCTCTTCCTCCTCTTCCTCCTCCGGATCCCTGGGCAGCAGCATCCGGCTCTTGATCTGCAGCAAAAGGGCCGCCATCAGCAGGAATTCGCTGGCTACATCCAGGTCGTACTCCTGCATGGCGTTCAGATAGGCGATGTATTGCTCCGTCACCGAAGCGATGGGGATGTCATAGATGTCGATCTTGTCCTTTTCGATCAGGTGGATCAGAAGGTCCAGGGGACCCTGGAAATCCGCCAGTTTGATTTCGTACAATGGTCCCGGGCCCCCTTAGAAGAACAGGCCCAGGATGGCCTGGCACAGCGACAGGTACAGGGTGGCGATGGGCTGGATCACCACATTCACGATACCCGTGAAGCACAGTACGATCAGGATCAGGTTGCAGTAGGGCCCCACCAGCCGTTCATAGGCCAGGGCCTTGTCCAGGGGCAGCACCGTCCGCAGCACATTGTACCCGTCCATGGGAGGGATGGGGATCAGGTTGAAGAAGGCGAACCAGACATTATACAGCATGAGCCAGTTCAGAAACAGGATCACGCCTCGTCCCGCCCTGAAATACTGCACAAAGAGCACCTGCAGGAACATGGACAGGAAGGCCACCAGAAGGTTGCTCCCCGGCCCGGCAAAGGCCACCTTCAGCATCCCCGTCCGGGGATCCGTATAGTACCGGGGATCCACCCGCACCGGTTTGGCCCAGCCGAAGCCCACCAGCAGCAGCATCAGGGACCCGATCAGGTCCAGGTGGGCCAGGGGGTTCATGGTCAGCCGGCCGTCCGCTTCCGGGGTGGGATCCCCCAGGCTGTCAGACATGGCTCCGTGAGCATATTCATGCACCGTGATGGTAAACAGCAGTGCCGGGATCCGATAGATCACCGAAGCATCCAGATTCAGCATACAGAAAGTCCTTTCTGTGAGAAATTGATTTGATTCTTCTCATGGTATCATAATACAGAAAAAGGGTCAAACGGCTTTTGCCGCCTGACCCCAGGTCCCTTTGCTTCTCTTGTGCTTACTTCTTGTGTTCCTTCAGCCCGTCCCGCAGGTATTCGTTCAGGATGCGGACGTAGGTTCCCTTCATCCCCAGGGATTCGGTTTCCAGCACGCCGGCGCTTTCGAATTTACGCAGGGCGTTGACGATCACGCTCCGGGTGATGCCGGCCTGGTCGGCGATCTTGCTGGCAACCAGCAGGCCTTCGTTCCCGGGCAGTGCCTTCAGGATTTCGGAGATGGCTTCCAGTTCGCTGTAGCTCAGGTTGCTGAAGGCGATCTGGACCATGGCCTTCTTGCGGCTGGCTTCTTCGATGTGCATGGCCTTGTCATGGAGCAGCTGCATGCCGATGACGGTGGCCGCGTATTCGCTGAGCAGCAGGTCGCTGTCCACGAATTCCTTCTTGAATTTGCCCAGGATCAGGGTGCCCAGACGGACCCCGTTCCCGAAGATGGGGACCACTGTGGTGTATTTGCTTTCAAACAGGCATTTGGTGCCTTCGCTGAAGGCGCACATATTCTTCACCAGACGATAATTGGAAGAAGTTTCCCGGATGCCTTCCAGCCATTTCACGTATTCTGCCGGGAACCGGCCCACATCCAGCACTTTCTTGATCATCAGTTCACATTCGAAACCGTCCAGGATGGAATATCCCAGCAGTTCCCCGTCTTCAGAGACGATGTAGATATTCGCCTTGATGACATCCTTCAGAACTTCCGCCATCTTTTTATAGCTGACGGTTTCAGTGTTCTGCAGCAGTTTGTTGATCGCTCTCGTTTTTTCCAGTAACGCTAACATAGTAGTCCCTCCTAGGCCCTTGGATGATGTTTCTCATAAACCGCAGTCAGCCGCTCTGCGGTTACATGGGTATAGATTTGTGTCGTGGACAGGCTGGCATGCCCCAAAAGTTCCTGCACCGCCCGCAGATCCGCCCCGTGATCCAGCAGATGGGTGGCAAAGGTATGCCGGATGGTATGGGGGCTGATGTGTTTCTGCAGAGCAGCCATTTCCACGTATTTGTCCAGGATTCTCCGTACGCTCCTTGCTGACAGCGGAGTACCCCGGCTGTTGACGAAAACATAAGCATGAGACGGCACCCGGTACTTTTCCATCAGGACCCGGCGGCTCTCCCTCAGATAGGCATCCAGGGCTTTCACACAGGGATGGCCCAGGGGGACCAGCCGTTCTTTGTGGCCTTTCCCCATAAGCACTGCGTACCGGTTGCCCAAATCCAGGCGGGTCAGTATAAGTCCCACCAGTTCCGAAACACGGCACCCTGTAGAATAGAGGAATTCCAGAATCGCCCGGTCCCGCCGTCCCAGGACCGTGGTCAGGTCCGGCAGCCGCAGCAGCAGATCGATTTCGAACTCTTCCAAAAATACAGGGAGCTTCTTTTCCAGTTTGGGCGTCCGCACCTTCAGGAAGGGATTGGCCGGAATATGGCCCTCCCGCCTGAGGAAGCGGTAGAACGAACGCAGGGCGGACACCCTCCGGGCAATGGTCCGGCGGGCAAGGCCCTGATCATGGAGTTGCGCCAGGTAAGCACGGATATCCAAAAGACGGACCTTCCCCCACTCCACCGGGGTCATCCGGGTTTCCAGGAATTCATGGAAACGGAGCAGATCATCCCGGTAATTCACAATGGTCAGGGGCGAAGCATCCTTTTCCACCTCCAGATAGGTGAAAAACGCCTCCGCTTCCCCATCCCTCAAGGGTTGTGGTGTCAGGTCCTTCTTTCTTTCCATAGCCTGCCTCAAATTGTAGGAATTTTATTGAATTCTCGACAATTTCATACTACCATATTCAGACTAATCATGCAAGTTCTTTTTTACATTTTCTAAAACTTTTAAACTTCTCCGGGCAATGGCCCCGTTCTTTTCCTTTTTGCCCCGGATCCGGGGGCCGTCCCAGGGAGCGATCAGGCCGAAGTTGATGTTCATGGGCTGGAAGTGCCTGACCTCCGGATTGCTGATGTAGTGGCTCAGGGCGCCCATGGCCGTCTCTTTCGGGAACACCACCCGGGGTTTACCTGCCAGGGCCCGGGCCACATAGATCCCTGCCGCCAGGCCGGAAGCCGCGCTTTCCACATAGCCCTCCACCCCGGTCATCTGGCCGGCGAAGTAGAAATGGGGGTTGGTGCGCAGGGAATAATCGGCGTCCAGCAGCAGGGGGCTGTTCAGGTAGGAATTCTTGTGCATCACCCCGTAGCGGACGAACTCGGCATTTTCCAGGCCCGGGATCATCCGGAACACCCGGCGCTGTTCCGGCCATTTCAGATGGGTCTGGAAGCCCACGATGTTGTACAGGGTGCCGGCCCCGTTGTCCTGGCGCAGCTGCACCACGGCGTAGGGATCCTTCCCGGTGCGGGGGTCGGGCAGGCCCACCGGTTTCAGGGGACCGAACCGCATGGTGTCCTCTCCCCGCAGGGCCATTTCCTCGATGGGCATGCAGGCCTCGAACACGTTGTGCTCGAAATCCTTCACAGGGGCCGTCTCTGCATGGCACAGCTCCTGCCAGAACCGCAGGTATTCCTCCTGATTGAAAGGGCAGTTGTAGTAGGCCGCTTCCCCCTTGTCGTAGCGGGAGGCCTTGTACACTTTGCTCTGGTCCAGGGAATCCACGGTGACGATGGGCGCCGCCGCATCAAAGAAATGGAAATAGTCCTTTTGGACCAGCTTCTGGATGGCTTCCGACAGGGCACCGCTGGTCAGAGGGCCGCTGGCGGTGATCACGTAATCTTCCGGAGAAAACCGGCTGTAGTCGGTCACTTCCTCCTCCACCAGGGTCACCAGCGGATTTTCCCGGATGGCGCTGGTGACACCCTGGGCGAACCCTTCCCGGTCCACGGCCAGAGCCCCGCCGGCAGGGACCTGGTGGGCGTCCGCTTCCCGGATGATCAGGGAATCCAGCTGCCGCATCTCCTCCTTCAGGAGGCCCACGGCGTTTTCAATGTTGTTGGCTCGCAGAGAATTGCTGCATACCAGCTCGCTGAACAGGGCCGTATGGTGGGCCGGGTCGCTTTTGCCCGGCCGCATTTCGTGCAGCACCACAGGGATGCCCCGCTTTGTCAGCTGCCAGGCCGCTTCGCAGCCCGCCAGCCCGGCACCGATAATATGGATGGTCATGGATCTACTCACTTTCTGTCTATGTTGTCGCGTCTATTGTCCTTCCCTGAAAGGGAAGGGGGACCAGCCTTATGGCTGGTGGATAGGTTTATACACCGACCGTACGGATGACACTGTCTGCTCTCGTTTGTCCCGTGTGCGAACCCCCTACCCGCAAGCGGGTCCTTTCCCCCTTTCAGGGGGACACAAGTCTTTTTCCCTTTTCCACGGGACTGGGAGACTCCTTCTCGTCGTCTCCGTCGCGGGGGACACAAGTCTTTTGTCCTTCCCGCCTTATTTCTTCTTCAAACTGGCATTGGGACACTTCTCGTTGCTGCAGTGGAGCACGGTCTTTCCGTTGCGTTCCCGGTGTTCCAGCATCATGCTGCCGCACTGGGGGCACTTTTCGCTGGTGGGCTTGTCCCAGCTGACGAACCGGCAGGTGGGATAATTGCTGCACCCGTAGAACAGCCGCCCAGTCTTGCTGTGCCGCTCGATCAGATCGCCGCCGCACTTGGGGCACTTGACTCCGATCTTCACCAGGATGGGCTTGGTATTCCGGCATTCCGGGAACCCGGGGCAGGCCAGGAACCGGCCGTGGCGCCCTTCCTTGATCACCATGAACCGGCCGCATTTCTCGCATCGGATGTCCGTGACCTCGTCCTTGTGTTCCACCACCGGAATCTCCGCGTCCGCCACTTTCAGGGCTTTCTCGAAGGGCTCGTAGAATTCCCGCAGCACCGTCTCCTTGTCGGTCTTGTGCTCGCTGATGGCATCCAGCTCGCTTTCCATGTGGGCACTGAAGGGCACATCGATGAAGCTGGAAAAGTAATGGGTCAGCATGTCGATGGTCTGGTTCCCCAGCGGCGTGGGCATCAGCTTCTTCCCTTCCTTGGCCACGTACCCCCTGGCCAGGATGGTCTGGATGATGGGGGAATAGGTGCTGGGACGGCCGATGCCCTTTTCTTCCAGTTCCTTTACCAGGGTGGCTTCCGTAAAGTACGCCGGCGGTTCCGTAAAGTGCTGCACCGCTTCGTTCACCTTGATCAGATTCAGTTCCGTCCCCTTCTCCAGGGCCGGTACCTTTTTGTCCTTTTCCTCGTCCTTCCGGTCCGCCAGTTTCAGGAACCCGTCGAATTTCACCACAGAGCCTGTGGCTTTCAGTTCGTAGCTGTCCCCTTTGATGGTGAGGGTGGTCAGGGTGCTGACGCTGCTGGCCATCTGGCTGGCCACAGTGCGCTTCCAGATCAGGGTGTACAGCCGCAGCTGATCCCGGTCCAGGAACTTGCTCATCTCTTCCGGGGTCCGGTTCACGCTGGTAGGCCGGATGGCCTCATGGGCCTCCTGGGCATTCTTCCGGCTGCTGTATACATTGGGCTTTTGGGGCAGGTAGCTGTCGCCGTAGTTCTCACCCACATAATCCCGGATCTCCGCCACCGCCGCCGAGGCCAGGTGCACCGAGTCGGTACGCATGTAGGTGATCAGGCCCACAGAGCCCTTCCGTCCCAGGGTAACCCCTTCGTACAGCTGCTGGGCCAGCATCATGACCTTCTTCGTGGAGAAGTTCAGCTTCTTGTTGGCCTCCTGCTGCAGGCTGGAGGTGGTGAAGGGCGCCGCCGGTTTCCGCATCCGGTCCCGTACGGAACAGTCCGTCACCTGGTACCGGGCCTTCTTCAGGTCCTCCGTCACCTGGTCCGCTTCCTGTTTGTTGTGGATGGCCAGCTTTTTTCCGTCCTTTTTGGTGACTTCCGCCGTGATTTTGGGCGTCTTCCCCGGAGCCAGGGTTACAGAGCTGGTCCAGTATTCCTCGGGCTGGAAGTCGTCGATGGCCTTCTGCCGGTCGCAGATGATCTTCACGGCCACGCTCTGGACACGGCCGGCGCTGAGGCCCTTGCGGATTTTCCGCCACAGGAGCGGGCTCAGCTGATAGCCTACGATCCGGTCCAGGATCCGCCGGGTCTGCTGGGCGTCCACCATGTCCATGTCGATGGCATGGGGTTCTTTCAGGGCCTCCTTGATGGCGGTCTGGGTGATTTCATGGAAGGAAATCCGGCAGGGCGACGCCGGATCCACGCCCAGGATGTAGCTCAGATGCCAGGAGATGGCCTCCCCTTCCCGGTCCGGGTCCGTTGCCAGATAGATCTTGTCGGCCTTTTTGGCCAGGGTCTTCAGTTCCTTGATCAGCGGACCCTTGCCCCGGATATTGATGTATTTGGGTGTGAAATCATGCTCCACGTCCACCCCGAACTGGCTCTTGGGCAGGTCACGCAAATGGCCCATGGAGGCACGGACGGTGAATGTCCTGCCCAGGAACTTCTCGATGGTTTTGGCTTTGGTAGGGGATTCCACGATGACCAGTTTGTTTGTCACGATTTTTCCTCCTAAGTGTTAAACGGCTATATAACGGTTCCGGCTGGTGCGCTGGATGCGGCCGGCAAGCTCCAGTTCCATCAGGAGCATGCTCAGCTGATCCAGGGGCCAGGGGAAGGCGTCCGCCAGGGAATCCAGGGTCTGGCCCGGCTGTTTCTGCAGCCAGGCGATCAGCTCCCGGGCCCGGGGTTTCTCTTCCGGTTTCAGTTCCGGGAACAGGTCCAGCTGCCGGGGTCGGGCCCTTTTGGGCAGGCCCTCCTCCCTGTCCTGCAGGAAGGCAAGGACCTCATCGGGGGTGTCCGCCAGGCGGCCCCCCTGTTTCAGGAGCCCGTTGGTGCCCTGGCTGGTGGCAGCGGTGATGGGTCCGGGGACGGCAAACAATTCCCGGTTCTCGTCCAGGGCGATATGGGCCGTGTTCAGGGCCCCGCTGCGGGCTCCCGCCTCCACCACCAGTACCCCTTTGGAAAGGCCCACGATGATCCGGTTCCGCTGCAGGAACTGGGGCGCCAGGGGCGGCTCCCAGGGAGCGAACTCGGTGACCAGGGCCCCTTTCTCGCAGATCCGGTCGAACAGGCGCAGATGGCGGCTGGGGTACAGCTTTTCCAGTCCGCCGCCCAGCACGGCCACAGTGATGCCTCCGGCCTCCACCACCGCCCTGTGGGCAGCTCCGTCGATGCCGTAGGCCCCGCCGCTGAACACAGGGATGCCTGCCAGGGCAGCCGCCCGTCCAAAGGAAGCCGCCGTCCCCAGGCCGTAATCCGTGGCCTTGCGGCTGCCCACAATGGCCAGGCCCTGTTCGCTGTCAGGCAGGCGTCCCTTTACGTACAGGATGGCCGGCGGCAGGGACAGCTGCTGCAGCAGCCCGGGGTAACCGGCGCTCTGGCGGGTAAGGAGCTGTACCCTGTGGGTCTGGGTATAATCATACACCCGTTCCGGCAGATTTTTCCAGCGTCGTCCGCCCCAGGACCGTTCTAGAGCCGGCACCAGGAGACCCCGGGCCGTCAGTTCCGCCCGGGATGCCTCATACGCCCCCTGGTAGGAGCCGAAGGCCTCATGGAACCGGGGCACCCATCGGGCCGCTCCATGTCCCAGAAGATCAGCCAGGGCAGCACAATAGATTTCTTCCATAACCCTATCACATCCCTTGGTACAATCTAAACGCAACTTCTTTGATCTGTGATTGCATATAATTATGTAGGAACCTACAAACGTTTATTAGTATACATGGAAACTGTCTGAAAAATCAAGAGGGGAGATTTTGGGAGAAGACCGGGACGATTGTGTCCCCCCTTCCCCTCTTGCACACCCGGCTTTTCTATTGTATGATAATGACAACAAACAATAATAATTCTGCATTGCTGATCGTTCGGCAATTCTTTTGTAAGGAGGAACCTTCCATGCCTGCTTCTTTGAACTCCACCCCTTCCAGCGAACGGGTCCACATCGGCCTGTTTGGCTGCCGCAATGCCGGCAAATCGTCCCTGATCAACGCCATCACCGGCCAGGATCTGGCCATTGTCTCCGACTACAAAGGCACCACCACCGACCCGGTGTCCAAAGCCATGGAAATCCTGCCCCTGGGCCCCGTCCTGCTCACCGACACCCCGGGCATGGACGATGACAGCGACCTGGGCCAGAGCCGCATCGAAAAAGCCCGTCTGGTCCTGCGCAGCACGGATATCGCCCTGCTGGTGGTGGACGCCCGGGTGGGCCTCTCCCCCTTTGACGAGGAACTCCTGGCCGAGATCCGCAGCCGGAAGATCCCCTACCTGGTGGTATTCAACAAAGGGGATCTGGTCCCCGGCTTTCTGCCCCCCAAAGAGATGGAAGACCATGCCATGGTGGTCAGTGCCACAGAAAACACCCATATCTGGGAACTGAAAGAACGGCTCAGCAAAGCCCTGGGCAAGGAAATCCAGAAGCCCATCCTGAACGATCTGCTGCAGCCCGGCGACCTGGTGGTGCTGGTGGTGCCCTGCGACGAAAGCGCCCCCAAAGGGCGACTGATCCTGCCCCAGCAGCAGGTGATCCGGGAACTGCTGGACTTCCACCACAAGGCCATTGTGGTCCAGCCCCAGGAACTGCCCTCCATCATCGACCTGCTGGGCACGAAGATCAGCCTGGTGGTCACCGACAGCCAGGCGTTCCACACGGTGAACCAGATGGTGCCGCCTGAAATCCGGCTGACCAGTTTCTCCATCCTGTTCGCCCGGTACAAGGGCCAGCTGGAGTCCTACCTGGAAGGGGCCGCCCAGCTGAAGAAGCTGAAGGATGGGGACAGGGTGCTGATTTCCGAGGGCTGTACCCATCACCGGCAGTGCAACGACATCGGCACGGTGAAGCTGCCCAACTGGATCCGGAAGTTCTCCGGGGCCCAGCCTGCGTTCAGCACCAGCAGCGGCAAGGGATTCCCCGATGACCTGACGCCCTTCAAACTGGTGGTCCACTGCGGGGCCTGCATGCTGAACGCCCAGGAAGTGGCCTACCGCCAGCAGTCCGCCCGCAGCCAGCACGTACCCATGACCAACTATGGCATCGCCATCGCCTGCATGAACGGCATCCTCCCCAGGGTCCTGGCCCCCTTCCCGGGGATGCTGGAAAAACTGAAATAAGAAAAACGAGTGCCGCAAAAACGGCACTCGTTTTTGTCACTAGTCACTAGTCTCTAGCCGATGGAAGCCAGCTTACGCTGGCAAATTTAAGGCGCTGTGAATGATTTTTTCACAGCGCCTTTTTTAGAAGAACTTGCTGAACAGATCCAGCACCTTTCCGATGCGCTGCAGCTGGTCCTGGTATTTTGCCAGCTGCTGGGGATCCACCTGGCCATTGGCAGCCGCCTGGCCCAGCTCGTTCAGTTTGGCGATGATTTCATCCTGGTGATCCACCAGCACACTCACCACCTTGCCCACCACCGGCGTGTTCAGCGCCTTCTGCAGGGCTTCCCGCTGCTGGAGCAGGGTATCGGCACTGCTGCCCGGCACCCGGACTGCCGGAGGCAGGGTGCTCCCCTTCTGGACGGTTTTCCGGCCCGTGCTGCCGGCCTGGGAAGTCGTCTGGCTGTCTTCACCCGTATCGGTGCTGTCGATGGCCTGGTCCACTTTGTCCCGGATCACGTCCACCACCGGGGCCAGGGGGGTATCCTCCAGGCTGCCGGCGGCCTTGTCCACCACCGTTTTGGCGAGACCTTTGGCGCCAGCTGCCGTGGCAGGGTCCACCTTCTTGCCGTTTTTGGCCAGGATTTTGGCATAGTAGGCTTTCAGGTTGGTGATTTCCACCAGCTGCCAGTTCCCCTTCTCATTCTTGCTCATGTGCAGCACCAGCTGGTCCGTTCCCACCGAAGGGTTCTCCAGGTCCAGGTTCACCAGGGCATCCTGGCCATAGTTGGCTCCCGGCTTGATGTCCTTCACCTTCAAGGCCGTCCAGTCCACCAGCAGGGCCCTGTCCGGCTCCGTTTTCCGGTAGGAATCGGTCCAGTCACCGGTCAGCACCCCGTTGTGGATCAGCTCCTGGGTATGCTTCTCGTACTCGTCCTCATCCTGTTCCGTGTATTCCGGGATGGTGCCGGCCTCCCACTGGGCCTGGCGCACATCTTTGTAGCCCTTTTTCACCACTTTGGGCAGGTCCGTGTGTTCCTGGAAGGTCAGGATATCGTGCTTGTTCACGCTCTGCTGGATCAGCTTCACCGCGTACTGGGGGGTGCGGATGTAGTACAGCTCGTACCAGCCCAGCGCCCCGGCCAGCAGGGCCACCAGGATGCCCCCGATCACCAGGTGCTTCTTTTTCTTTTTGCGCCGGGCTTCCGCCTTCTCCCGCTCCTTCCGGTCACGGGAAAAAGAAGGCAGGGAAGGCATACCCATATGGGGCATGCCCGGCCGCCAGCCAGTCCCTCCCCGGCCGTCCTGCGGCTCAGCAGGCTGCTGGCCGTAAGGGTCCTGCCCCGGGTCCGGCTGCTGATCATAAGGAGGCTGCTGGCCATACGGATCCGGGCCCGGCTGCCCGTTCCCATCAAGATACGGATTGTTCCCGCCCTGCCAGGACGGATTTTGGTTCGGTTCCATAGATGCTACGATCTCCTTTGAAAATCAAGGTACTGATAAGGCCCCCTTCCCTTTCAGGGAAGGACAAAAATTGTGTCCCCCTGAAAGGGGGAAAGGACCCGCTTGCGGGTAGGGGGTTAGAACACTGGACTGACGACAAGAACCAGATACTGTGAAAAGGTTACGGATAAATCGTATGGTCGATGTAAAAACCTATCCACCGTCCATTCGGACGGTCCCCCTTCCCTTTCAGGGAAGGACAAAAGTCGCGGAAAGGACAATCGTCCATTTCCTCCCTGTTCAGCGGGTCCCCTTGTAGTCCTCGAAATACAGCTCCTCAAACAGTTGCTTTCCTGTCTTTGTCTTGTACAGCATCTCGTACAGATGCTGGTTGCTCTCCCGGCTGGTCCCGTCTTCGTAGGGGTTCACCAGCATGTCCGCCTCGGCCAGGATCTGGGCATCCAGCCCGTCGATGCTGGCATAGGTATGGTGATGGGCAATGAGCCACAGGATCCGGTCCTGGTCCGCCCCGGTGATCCCCAGCTGATCCAGCAGGGGTTTGGCTTCCTCCGGCCCCAGTTCCTCCTGCATCTTGCCGGTGCAGGTCCCATGGTTCAGCGCTTCCCCTTTGTGGATGCCGATATCATGGAGATAGGCGGCTGCCTCCAGGTTGAAAAGCTCCCGGCCGGAAAGGCCCTCTGCCACCCCGATGAGCCGGGCAAAGGCATGGACCTTCAAGAAATGATGGATGCGTCTTGCATCCCCCTTGTCATATTCGATCATCAGCAAGGCCAACTGGTCTAACGTTTCCATCATAGTCCTCCCCTAAGGATACAATTTTCCTTCATTATACTATGATTCAGAAGCAGTGGAAAGGAATGACAGAAAAAGTTCAAAGATTAGAATATGGTTTTCTATCCATTCCTGGAAATGAGCCCACAGGTGAATTTCCTCCTTCGGCTAGTGACTAGTGACTGCCACACACAAAAAAAAAGGATCCCGCGCCAGCGGGACCCTTTTCCCTTTCCACAACGCATCGTCGGTCACACATGGCGCTGCGCTTTCGGAGCCATGGTCCAGCAGACCACCTGCATCAGGCAGACCACCAGCACAATGGCTCCCATGCCGATCCAAAACAGCGGTTCCAGATTCATCATCAAGTCCAGCATGGCGCGTTCCTCCTTTCCCATAGAATCTGATCTCTCTTACAGCAAACTTCCATAATGGCGGATATACGCTTTTTTGATGCTGGTGGCCAGCAGCATATACGCCAGTACCACCAGGGCCAGGAATCCGAAATACACTCCCGGCAGCGGCAGGAATCCCAGATCCCTGCCCAGGCTCCCGGTAAAGGGCAGCAGGGTACAAAGGGCAATCCCGCTGGTGGTGAGCATGGTTAGGGTGGCCGACGCATGGCTCTGGATGAACGGGATCTTGGGGGTCCGGATCATATGGATGACCAGGGTCTGGGTCCACATGGATTCCACGAACCACCCGGCCTGGAACAGGGCCGTATAGGCCTGCCGCATATCCATCCCGGCAAAGGCCCCGGCTGCGATCTTCGTCCCCGCCGGGATGTGGTTGAAGGTCAGGCCGCCGCTGATGAACTGGGGACAGATCACGAAATACAGCACCAGGTAGGTGATCCAGTCGAACACCGAGCTGGTGGGTCCCAGCCACAGCATGAAGCTGCCGATGCTGCCGGCATCCCAGTTCCGGGGCACCTTCAGGTACTCCTCATCCACATTGTCCCAGGGAATGGCGATGCAGGAGATTTCGTACAGCAGGTTCAAAATGATCAGCTGCAGGCTGCTCATGGGCAAAAACGGCAGCAGGGCACTGGCCGCCAGCACCGAGAACATGTTCCCGAAGTTGGAGCTGGCCGTCATCTTGATGTATTTGATCATGTTGGCGTAGGTCTTGCGGCCTTCCACAATGCCCTGTTCCAGCACCATCAGGCTCTTTTCCAGCAGGATGATGTCGGCACTTTCCTTGGCAATATCCACGGCGCTGTCCACCGAAATGCCGATGTCCGCGTTCTTCAGCGCCGGAGCGTCGTTGATGCCGTCACCCATAAAGCCCACCGTATGGCCTTTCGCCTGCAGAGCCTCCACCACCCGGGCTTTCTGGTCCGGGGACAGCTTGGCGAACACCGTGGTCCGTTCCACTTCCCCTTCCAGGGTCTTCTCATCCATATCGTCCAGATCGCTGCCCAGCAGGATGTGCTCCACAGGCAGCCCCACCTGGCGGCAGATGCACCGGGTGGTCTTTTCGTTGTCCCCGGTGAGCACCTTGGTGGTGACCCCGTGGTCCTTCAGGGCCGCAATGGCCTCAGCGGCGCTGTCCTTGGGCGGATCCAGGAAAGCCAGATAGCCCAGAAGCACCATGCCGTTCTCATCCTTCACCCCGAAGGCCCCTACCGGGGAGGGGTTGATTTTCCGGGCCAGGGCGATCACCCGCATCCCCTCTTCGTTCAAATGGTCTGCCACGCTGCAGATCTTTTTCCGCAAGGCGTCAGTCAGGGGCAGGGGTTCATGGTTTTCCTCCACATGGCTGCACACCTGCAGCATCTCTTCCACAGCCCCCTTGGTGATCATCTGGGTCCGGCCTTTGGGATCGGTGACCACCACCGACAGTCTCCGGCGGGCAAAATCAAAGGGGATCTCGTCCACCTTCTTGTAGTTCTCCGACAGATCCACCAGCCGGGGATCCGCATTTTCTTCCTCTTCCGTCTTTTTGATGATGGCCCGGTCCATGAAGTTCTTGTACCCGGTCTGGAAGTAGCTGTTCAGGTACGCATACCGCAGTACCCGCTGGCTGGACTGGCCCTGGGCGTCCAGATGGTATTCCAGCACCACCTTGTCCTGGGTCAGGGTCCCGGTCTTGTCCGTGCACAGTACATCCATGGCCCCGAAGCTCTGGATGGAGTTCAGGTTCTTCACCACGGTCTTCTTTTCCGACATGGAAACGGCACCCTTGGCCAGGCAGGTGGTCACGATCATGGGCAGCATTTCCGGTGTCAGGCCCACGGCCACGGAAATGGCGAACAGGAAGGCGGACACCCAGTCCCCCTTGGTCATGCCGTTCACAACGAACACGATGGGCACCATGGCCATCATGAACCGGATCAGCACCCAGGATACAGAGTTCACGCCTTTGGTGAAGTTGGTTTCCGGGGCCTCCTGGGCCATGGAGCTGGCCAGGCTGCCGAACAGGGTCTTATCGCCCGTCCGCACCACCACGCCCGTAGCCGAACCGGAAATCACGTTGGTCCCCATAAAGGCCAGGTTGTCCAGTTCCGTCACGGCTTTGCTTTCGCTGTTCTGCACCGCCGCCGGCACCTTTTCCTGAGGTGCGCTTTCGCCCGTCAGGGACGACTGGCTCACAAACAGGTCTTTCGCTTCCAAAATCCGCAGATCCGCCGGCACCATATCACCGGTGGACAGGAACACCAGGTCTCCCACCACCACATCTTCCAGCGGCACTTCCCGGCGTTTGCCCTCCCGGATCACCGTACAGGTGGTGGTGATCAGTTCCAGCAGCTTCTCCGCCGCATCGCCGCTGCGGGCTTCCTGGATGAACCGCAGGCAGCCGGAGATCAACAGCAATGTCAGGATGATGCACACCGTCACCGGGTTGAAATTTTCCCAGTCCCCGGCCCGCCAGGGCAGGATGATATCTGTCACCGTGGAAACCCCGGCCAGCACGAACAAGATCACCGTGAAGGGGTTGATGAAGGCCTCTGCCAGACGCTGGGGCAGGGTCTTCTTCTTTTCCCGGGTCACCTTGTTGGCACCGTAGGCATCCCGGTTCTTTTCGATCTGATCCGGCGTCAGGCCCCTTTCCGTGGAGCCCAGTTTCCGGAGCAGTTCGCTCTTTTCCAGGCCGGCCACCTGTTTCAGGAAGTTCTGGGTTTCCTGGGAAGCCGACTGGAGTTTCAGTACTTTATTTTCTTTTTTCATGTTGTTCCTCCTAAAGAATTGCGGGGCATCTGTCCCTCTTTAGGAAGCTGTCAATGGAAGTCCGGGATCAGAAAGGCAGGACATATTCTTCCCGCGTTTCCGTACACCGGCCTGTGCGATCGACCGCTTCCGCTGGCACCGTCCATGCCTTTCCACCACCTTTCTTGGACCTGGAATCGACAAAAGAAAACGCCGTCCGGGTAACCCGAACGGCGAAAAATTTGATTTTCTTCAATGGAGCAGGTCCATTGCCACCGTACGAGCTTCAACTCTACAGGGCGGTGAAACTGCATTATGCGGCGCCTTCTTGTTTGACGCAGCCTGTTCAGACCTACGCGGGATGTCTCCATCCTGTTGCGGCAGCAGTCCATATCCCTGTAGGAGCCTTGCCTACCGGACACGATTCATTTGATGGTTATACTATAACCGATAAATAAAACTTTGTCAAGTTTATTACAATTTTCTATATTCAGGGCTTACTTGTGCGGTTCGATCAAACCGATTGAAATGTACGGTACGCTATATGCGTAGGGACGACCCATCAGGGGCGTCCGAACCCAGGTCGCCCAGCGGGCATATACGTTCAACGCCAGCAATAGCTGGCTTCCATCGGCTGCGGACTAGTGACGAAAGACTGGTGACTGCTCTTTATTTCCGCCCCACCAGCAGGCAGGAGCCCTTCAGCAGGCTCTTTTCTGCCTCTTCCGGAGTCAGGAACAGGCCCTGGTCCGTGGGCACCAGTTCTGCCTCCTGGACGCCGCTTTCCAGCACCCGTTTCAGCAAAATGTCCTTATCTCCGTAGAATCCTCTGGTCATGATGTCGTGGATCACGAACACCCCGCCCTTCTTCAGGGTCCGCAGAGCCTCCAGGATGGCATCCACCCGGTCCATGCCCTGCACATGATGGTACACGTAGTTGCTCACCACGGCGTCGAACGTCCCATCCGGGAACTCCACCTTCTGGGCGATGCCGTACATGAACACCGCATGCTTCACGCCTTCTGCCTTCGCATTGGCCTGGCACAGCTTCTGGTCCACGCCCGGGGTCACCTTCTGGTCCCAGGGATCCGTACCGATGACCATGGCATCCGGATACTGCCGGGCAATGGCAATGGCCAGGGCCCCGCTGCCCGTGCCGATATCCAGCACCTTGGCCCGGTGCGGCAGCTCCACTTTACCGGCCACCCCGTTCACCACCTTCCAGGCAATGCTGCGAGGGTTGTTCAGATCGAAATACTGGTAGGCCCCGTACCACTGCCAGGTTTTATACCCATACCAGAAGGTGGCCATGGAAAACACGAAGATCATCACCAGCCGGATGGGCGTGGGCAGGATGCCTCCCAGTCCGAACACCCCGAACACCAGGAGCAGAATCAAGGGAATGGCCGTCCGTTCGATGCCTTTGTGCAGTACCGTCTTCGGCAGCCAGTTTTTATAATCCGGTTTCATAAGGATCGCCTCCAGAAAAATTCATACCTCTTAACTCGGTGATTCTTATTATAGCACAAATGTAACCGTTTTGAACACAGAAAAAGGAGCTGTGAAATAATACTTCACAGCTCCTTAAATTCGCCAGCGTGAGCTGGCTTCCATCGGCTAGTGACTAGTGACGGGGTGTGAAAAAGCATTTTTTCACACTTTTTTTTAATTAGAACCGGCACTTGGCCGCAAAGGCGTGGCCTTCCAGCCCTTCACCCTTTGCCATCCGGTTCACCAGCGGAGCAATCTTCCGGCTGGCTTCCGCCGTCATGCTCTGGTGGGTACAGGTCTTCAGGAACGTGCCCACATACACACCACCGGTGTACCGGGCCGCCTTCACCGTGGGCAGGGTGTGGTTGGTGCCGGAGGCATAATCCCCGAACACTTCCGCCGTATTGCCGCCAATGAACAGGGAGCCATAGTTGTAGAGCTTTTCGATGACCCCGTCCGCATCCTTCAGGTTCACTTCCAGATGTTCCGGCGCATAGCTGTTGGCCTTGTCGATGGCTTCGTCCAGGTTGTCCAGCAGCACCACTTCCCCGAAGGTATCCCAGCTCTGCCGGGCGATCTTCGCCGTGGGCAGCCAGGAGAGTTCCTCTTCCACCGCCTTGATGGTGTCGTTCGCCACCCGTTCACTGGTGGTCAGCAAAATGGCCTTGGCATTGGGATCGTGTTCCGCCTGGGCCAAAAGATCCGCAGCCAGTACCTTGGGATCGGCCTGGTCGTCGCAGATTACCAGCACTTCGCTGGGGCCGGCCACGAAATCGATGCCCACCTGGCCGTAGCACTGCCGTTTGGCTTCTGCCACGAACTGGTTGCCGGGTCCTACGATCATATCCACAGGCTCAATGGTTTCCGTGCCGTAGGCAAAGGCCGCAATGGCCTGTACCCCGCCGATGGCGTAGATTTCATCGGCCCCGGCCAGGTCCATGGCCACCAGGGTGTGGGCGTTGATGTGCCCGGTGCCATGCGCCACCGGAGAAGCAGCGGCAATCCGTTTCACCCCGGCCACCTTGGCCGGCGTGATCAGCATCATGGCCGAAGAGTATAGAGGGAACCGACCTCCCGGCACGTAGCACAGGCAGGACTGGACCGGCAGCACCCGGTGTCCCAGGTGGATCCCCGGCATAGGTTCAAAATCCGGCAGTTCCTTGATGGTGGCCCGCTGGGCTTCCGCAAAAGCCCGCAGGTTGTGCAGGGCCGCCTTCATATCTTCGATGTCCTGGGCCGGCACTTCCTTGTAGGCCGCTTCGATTTCTTCCTTGCTTACGCGGAATGCATCCCGCACATAGCCGTCGAATTTCTCGCTGTATTTCTTCAGGGCAGCATCCCCCTCGTTCACCACGTCGTCGATGATGGCGGATACCGTGTTGCGCAGCTCCCGCCGGTCTTCCTTCGTCCGTTCCTTGCCTTCTTTGATGTATTTCATTGGTATGTCTCCCTTCTCTTCTTCCATTATAAAGGGCTGGCGTCCAAACGCAAGGGCCAACCCCCAAATCCTGTTTCCAGGGGTCTTTTCAGATCATGGCTAGAGTATATCCGTTCCAGTATACTCCACGTCAACCCCACTTTTCTGGGGTAAAGTGCAAAAAATGTTGAGTATACTCAAACTTTTAGGGTATAATAAAGCATCCGGACACAAATCTTTGTCCTTCCCGCGTCTTTTGTCCTTCCCTGAAAGGGAAGGGGGACCAGCCGTATGGCTGGTGGATGGGTTCTTACACCGACCGTACGACTCTTTACTACCATTCTGCTGGATAGGTTCAAACACCGTTTCTAAATTTACATTGGGTGTACTAACCCCCTACCCGCAAGCGGGCCCTTTCCCCCTTTCAGGGGGACACAACACTTTTCCCCTTTTCCACAGGACTGGGAGACTCCTCCTCGTCGTCTCCGTCGCGGGGGACACAAGTCTTTTGTCCTTCCCTGAAAGGGAAGGGGGACCAGCCGTATGGCTGGTGGATAGGTTTTTACACCAACCTTGCGAATTACCCACAATACCACCAGAAAGGAAACCATCATGAAAATCGGACAGGTAGGCAAAAAATACGGGATCTCCCGGGATCATCTCTATTACTACATCAACTATGGGCTGCTGGTGCCCCCCAAATCCGGCAAACAGTACATTTTCGACCCGGCCACCCTCCACGACCTGGATACCATCCTGGCCCTGCAGCAGCTGGGCTTCACCCTGGCAGAAATCCACCACATCCTGTCCCTGTACCGGATCACCGACGGAGAAAACGACGACATCCGGGAAGAACTGCTGCAGCTGTACCAGCACCAGAAAGAGAAATGCCAGCAGGAACTGGCCAAACTCCATGACCAGGTGGAAGGCCTGAACCAGAAGATCCGGGAACTGACCGCCCGGCAGAAAGGCCCCGCCCGGAAAGTGGGCGTGCCCCTGTCCATGCTGGGGCTGCTCGCCTGTCCCCACTGCCACAAAACCCTGGCCCTTTCCCAGGTGGCCATGGACACCCGGTACATCTACCAGGCCCAGCTGACCTGTCCCTGCGGCTATCAGGCCCACATCCACGACGGCATCCTGATGACCGAAAACCGCTACACCGACAACGACGATACCCCCGACGTACACCGGCTCATGTACAAGGACCTGCCAGCCGGCATGATCAGCCTGTTCCAGCAGGCCTGCAACTTCATGAACCGGCAGCTGGACGGGATGGACCTTTCCGGCAGCGTGGTACTGGAAACCTATGTGAACGCCTGGTTCTTCCTGTACACCCAGCAGAGCCACTTCCCCGAAAACGGGCAATACATCATCGTGGACAAGTACCCCGAAACCCTGGCCATGTACAAAAAGCTCATGGAACAGGAGGGCCATCCCCTCGACGTCCTGTACATCGCCGACAGCACCCTGCAGTTGCCCCTGGTGCCGGGCTGCGTGGACCTCAACATCGACTTCTTCGCCGCCAACGAGCACAACTTCTACCGGCCCACCTTTTTCTACGAAGAACTGCTTCCCCTTCTCCGGAAGAACGCCCGGATCCTGGGCACCTACTTCTACTTCGACGGAGGCCGAAAATCCATGGAAACCCTCCTGGCCACCTACCCCAAGGCCAGTCCCCACAACTTCTCCCTGCCCTGGTTCAGACGCAGCCTGGAAAAATGGAGGTTCACCCTGGAGCAGGCAGAAAATGACGGTCCCAGCCTGGATTCCGGCAACAACATCGGCTTCGGCTTCCACCAGAAAGGCGAAAAGCTGTTCCTGTACCCCTACGCCGGGCGGAGGGTGTAACCGGAACCCTTCTTACTGTTCCTTTTCCTCCGCGGCCAGCCGATCCCTGAATTCCTCTTTGATGGCTTTCAGTTCCTCCGGGCATTCCGCCAGTTCCAGCAGGGTATCGGCCAGGATCTTGGCTCCGAACACCACTGCCTCATGGGCCTCTCTGCTCTTGCCGGCCGCAATGAATTCCGGCGAATGGGAGCTGGTGCCGTCGGGCACAAAAGCCACCCGGATGCAGCTGCCGGGCACCCGGTGCATCACATTGGCAAAGTCCGTGGAACCGGTCTTTTGCCGGGGCGGCTGGCAGTTGGGCGCCTGAAGGGCCTGCGCATGTTTCATCAGCAGGTCATTCAGGTGCAGGTTGGGGATCTTGTTGTCCAGCACCTTGCCCAGTTCGATCTCTGCGGTGGTCTCCGTCATCATGGCCGCGCCATTGAAGATTTTTTCCAGCCGGGCCATCAGCTCATGGACGGCCTTCACCGTATTGGCCCGCACCATCACCTGGGCGCTGGTCAGGCTGGGCACCACATTGGCAGCCGTACCGCCGGTTTCCGTAATGTTGTAGTGCAGCCGTACATCATCCGTCACGTGTTCCCGCAGGCATTCCATGCCGTGGAAGGCCAGGCACATAGCATCCAGACTGCTGCGGCCGGCCTCCGGTTTCAGGGCCGCATGGGCAGCTTTGCCATGGTAGGTCAGCTGATATTCCGCATTGGCCAGGCATTTTATGTCCGTCTGAGTGGCCGGGCCCCCGTGCATCATCAGGGCTACATCCAGTTCCTCAAAGGTGCACCCTTCTTCGATCATGATGTATTTGCCGCAGATGTTCTCCTCCCCGGGGGTGCCATACACCGTCAGGGTAAAAGGCCTGTCCCCGGCTGCCTGCTGGATGGCCACCGCCGCCCCCAATACGCCGGGGCCCTGCATCTGATGGCCGCAGCCATGGCCCATGCCGGGCAGGGCATCATATTCGCACAGAAGACCCAGGTTGGGTCCCCCTTCCCCGTTCTTCCACACCGCTTTGAAGGCCGTGGGCAGGCTGCCGATGCCTCTTGTCACCGTGAACCCGTGGGCTTCCAGGTAATCAGTCAGCAGTTTGCTGGCAAACACTTCATGGGGCCCCAGTTCCGGATGATCGAAAATGGCATCGCTCATATTCCACAGTTCTTCCTTATGGGCATCCACACAGGCATTGGCTTTTTGAATCTGTTCTTCCAACATTTTATCTCTCCTCTGAAATTCTACGATTGATTATAACCTGGTGGGCGAATCACCAATCCGCCCTTACACGTCTCTACTGATTCATGCCAGCGTCAGCTAGCCTCCATTGTAGCCCATGGCAACGAAAAATGCCAATTTCATTCTCTGATCCATTGCTCATGTCACAATTTTTTTCCATTTTCCTTCATTCGGCAAAAAAAAAGAACGGGGCCGCAGCCCCGTTTTTCAGTTCTTCTTCAGCAGCTTTTCCAGTTCCGGCATCACGTCGAACAGATCCCCAACCAGTCCGTAATGGGCGAACTGGAAAATGGGGGCATCGGGGTCTTTGTTCACGGCCACGATGCATTCCACATCCTGGATGCCCAGTTTGTGCTGGATGGCACCGGAGATGCCCAGGGCGAGGTAGATTCTGGGAGCGATTTTCTTGCCGGTAACCCCCACCTGCCATTCGTAGGGGGCCCAGCCGGCGTCCACCAGGGGTTTGGAAACCCCGAACCCGGCTCCGATCCGTTTGGCAAAGGCCCGGACTTCCTCCATGCCTTCCTGGTTGGCCACGCCCCGGCCGGCACCGACCACAATGTCTGCAGTCATCAGATCCAGATTCCCTTCCACTTTGGCCAGGGGCACGAACCCGGCCACTTTTACCAGGGGAGATGCATCCCCCAGGTCCACGGTGAGCTTCTTCACTTCTCCCTGCCGCTCGGGATCCGCCGGGGTTCCGTGGAAGATCTTGTCGCTGATGGTGGCCAGCTGGGGCCGGGTGGTGGTCTGGATCTTCACGAACAGCTTGCCCGTATAGGCCGGACGGATCCAGGTCAGGGTATCGTCCTCCCCTTCGTACCGCACATCGATGCTGTCGGCTACCAGGCCCACTTCCAGCTGCGCCGAAAGCCGGCCGCCCACTTCCCGGCCTTCCGGAGAGCCGCCGATCAGGAGCGCTCCGGGCTGCAGCTGCCCTACGGCCTGGGCCAGGGCCTGGGTGTACAGAGCCCCGTCAAAAGCTGCCAGCCGGCTGTCTTCCACCAGGGCCACCCCGTCGGCCCCGTAGGCAATGGCTTCCCTGGCGGGTGCCGCCCCGTCTGCGGTGAGCAGGAACCCGATCACGGGCAATCCCTTCCCATCTGCCAGCTGCCGGGCCTTGCCCAGCAGTTCAATGGTCAGAGGGCTCAACCCATTTTCCCGCTGTTCCAGATATACGCCGATTCCTTTGTTCCAGTCCATGGTTGTGTCCCTCCTTATACCAGATTCCGGGCGCGCAGTTCACGCACCAGGTTGGCAGCCATTTCCGCTGCGGTGCCGCCGGTGATCTTCTGCCCCACCGGTGCCGGTTCCGGCGGAAACAGCTCTGTAACCTTCGTGGCCGACCCGGCTTTGCCCGCCTTTTCAGGGGCCAGTCCCAGGTCTTCCAGCCGCCACACATCGAAGACCGCCTTCTTGGCAGCCATCTTTCCCTTGATTTTGGGAGCCCGGGGCGTATTGCTTTTTTCTGTGACAGAAACCACCGCCGGCAGCGGCACATTCAGGGTTTCCCTGCCCCCACGGTTGTCCCGTACACCGGTGAGCCCATTGTCGTTCAGTTCCACTTCATCGGCATAGGAAAGCAGGTTCATATGCAGCAGCTGGGCAATGGCCGGCGGGATTTGGCCGGTATCGCCGTCGCTGGACCGCTTGCCCGTGAACACCAGATCCACGTCCCCCAGTTTGGCAATGGCTGCTGCCAGGATCCGTCCCGTAGCCAGGGTGTCGGACCCTGCCATCCGTTCATCGGAAGCCAGGATGCCCCGGTCAGCCCCCATGGCGATGCCTTCCCGGAGGATTTCCCCGGCCAGGGCGGTGCCCATGGTGATCAGGACCACTTCACCGCCGACCTGGTCCTTGACAGCCAGAGCCGCCTCAATGGCATGGACATCCACAGGGTTCAGCTGCGAGGGAGCCCCCACCCGCACCAGGTTATGATCAGCCGGGCTGATTTCAATGTCAGAAACCGCCGGTACCTGTTTTACCAATACAACCGTCTTCATACTATGCCCTCCTTTATGATATGGTCTGTTGTTTCCTGGAATCATTATACTATCAATTCTGAATTTTAGCAATAGAGAACTATTATTGATTAGAAATTAAAAAACGGATTCTGCACCATCAAAAAAGAACTGCCCCACCCGGGACAGGTCCTTTTCTTATAATACCCCATTCAATTTACCCAGTTCCCGGATCTGCTCCACCGATACTTTCGTGATACGGGCGATAGTCTCCATGGGGATCTTTTCCCGCAGCATGCCCAGGATGTTGCTGTTGCGTTCCTGCTGGATGCCTTCGTTACGGCCTTTGTTACGGCCGTACTTTACCTTCTCTGTTGCTTTTCACCCTGCAGCCTTTTCGATCCGCTTCAGGATGGCCATGGCATTTTCTTCACTGGCTTCCGTAGGATACAGGGCGCTCCGGCTCAAGTCCCGCTTGTACTGCAGCAAGGCATCCAGATTCAGATCGAAAGATGCCTCTTCCGGAAAATCCGTATCCACAGCCATGGGCAAATATACGGTCACAGCCTTTTTCTGTCCGATCCGGTAGGCCCGGTCCGTGGCCTGGTCTTCTTTGGCTGGATTCCAGCAGCGGCTGAGATGGATCACATGGTTGGCTCCGGTAATGTTCAGTCCTACACCGGCTGCTTCCGGGGACAGCAGCAGCACCTGGAACCCTGGAGCCCCATTGAACTGGTCCACCATTTTCTGTCTGGCCACAGCCTGTGTAGTCCCATTGATGGGAGGTTGTACCTGAAGTCCATAGGCTTTTTCCAGAAAAGTCCTGAGCAGCAGCTGCAGTTTCCTGCTTTCCACAAAAATCAGGGCTTTTTCCCCTTTGGCCCGCACCTCATCCAGGATTTTTCGGGTCCGCATCAGCCGGGCGGACGATCCAAAGAAAAGATCTGGATCGCCGAGAGGATAGTTCTTTGCCTTCTCCCGGCCAAGGAAAGGACACAGGGAAATATCCCGCAGCCTGGCAATGGCCTGAAGCATGGTCATGGAATTTTCTTCCGGCTGATTTTCCTGCCGTGCCGCCCGGACCACTTCTCCATACATTTTCCGCTGTTCTTCCGGCATGGGATCCTTGAACCGAAGGATTTCTTTGGCAGGAAGCCCCAGATTTACATCTTCCTTCAGCCGCCGGATGAAACAGGGATCCAGATTCTTCCGCAGTTGGTCCCCCAGCTTTTTCAGCAGGGTTCCATCGTTTTCCACGTTCTTCAGCTGGCTCTGGTAATGGCTGTTGAAATCCTTCAGGGATTCCAGCTTGCCCGGTTCCACAAAGTCCATAATAGTCCACAGGTCCGTCCAGGAGTTTTCCACAGGGGTCCCGGTCAGTGCAAGGCCAAAATCGCAGTTCATGGCCCGCGCTGCTACAGAGGTCCTGGTGGCCGGATTCTTGATTTTCTGGGCTTCATCCAAGATCATAACGCTCCAGGCCACTCTGCCGAAAGAAAGCTGCAGTTCCCGCAGGGTTTCGTAGGTGGTCAGGATCAAATGGTTCTGCCTGTAATCAATCTGCCGTTCCCGGTCCTGAAAATCCAGCATGGAGACTTCCTTCAGATTGGGGTCCGGGGGCCGGAAATAACAGCGGCTTCCGTCCGGGTTCCGGGCCCAGTGTTTTTTCAGCTCACTGCCATACATGGGCACAATCCCATCGAATACGCCCTCTGCCACAAATTTCCGGTATTCTTCCATCCAGTTCTGGAGCAAGGAAACCGGTGCCACAATGAGCACCGATGCCATGTCCCCGCTGCCATAGGCTTTTTTTAGGGCTGCCAGGAATCCAAAGGCCTGCAGGGTTTTCCCCAGGCCCATATCGTCGGCCAGCAGCACCCCATGACAGCCACTCTCCCAGCAGGCAGCCAGCTGTTCCAGCCCCACCTGCTGATGAGGCATGGGACGGATGCCTGCTTTGAGTCCCTTGCCCAGAAAACTTCCCAGACGGTTCCCGTTTAGCTGCTTTTCCCGTTTTGCTTTCCGGGAATGATATTCCTGAGAAAGGAAATTTTCCTGGATTTGCAGAGACGCGTCTTTTTTCTTTTCTCCGGTGCTTTCGGATCCCTGTACCTGTTCCCTTTGTTTTTCTGCAGCTTTTGCTTTCAGCTGATCCACATAGTCCAGGAATTCCGGTGTCAGTTCTACTTCCTGACTGCCCAGAACAATCCGTTTTTCTCCCCGGTCCAGAGCATCGCTGACCTTCAGGAACAATTCCGGATAGTCTTTTTCCTCCAGCAGGAACAATTCCGGATAGTCCTTTTCCTCCAGATGAAGTGTTTCCGTCTTATGGGCTGAACTTTCCCGGCCATCTTCTTCAACGGTTCCTTCCGGAGGCAGCCAGTTCCGTCCGGAACTGAGAGAAAAAGGCAGATCCGGAGCCAGGAATTCCCCAATGGAAACCACCCTGTCCCCATACACCCCCAAGTCAAAATCAAAGGCTTCAGAACCGAAAACCTCCCGGGGATGTTCTGCCACCTGCCGGGCCGCTTCCGGAGACAGCCGCTGGCACTGGCGCATTTGACGAATGCCTTCCGCCTGTTCTGGAGTGAAAACATACTGGGTCTTGTCCGGCCCATAGATTTTCCGTGTGTTGTAGGGATTGCTCCGAAACCCCTGGTCCAGCGAATCTGCTTCGATCCGAGTATAGGAATCCCCATCCCTCCGCAAGAGGACCGGCAGTACGGAAAAAGAACCGTCCGGATTCTTTTCCAGCCGCACGGAAAGCTTGTCCGCCGTAACAACTTTCTGCCGTTCCATGAACCGGTCCAGGGTGGCATGGATTTTTTCCGCCCGTTCCTTAATCCGGGCCAGCTGAAGAGTATTGTACTGACTGACTTCCCCTCTGTCCTGGATTTTCTGGCTCTCCCGGTTGCTTTCTTCCACCAGGCTCAGCAAATCATACTGGTCACGGTTGAACCGGTAACAAGTTTCCCGGCTCAGCTCCACGTAAGAACCCCGTACTACCAAGCCATAAAAAGGCGTCCCGTCCGGGCGCAGGTATTCCACCTCATACCGAAAGGACGGGGAGCCCAGGCTGCCATGACTGCGAAGGGTGATTGCATAAGGGAAATAATCCGGCAATTCCAGGATTTCCGAAATTTCCGGATCAAGGTCCACCGCTCGGGCATGGGGCAGCAGGAATCCTTCCGGTCCCTCCTCCACTTTTCCTTCAGAAGCCAGGATTTCCAACTGTCCCTGGATCAGAGGCCAATCTTCTGTAGGTTCTGTTTGGTGACAGGGATAAAAATACCCTTTCTCTTGGGCTGTCCAAAAGTGGTGGTTGGTCATATTTTACCTCCATGTGCTTTCTTTGGGCCGTACTCCACAGTGTCTCCGCACCCATTCATTGACCTTCCGCTGCCAGGAACCGGTTTCTGAACTGGAATGGACAAAATCCGCTTCCACATTGGAAGCCTGTGTAACGTCCACATAATAAAATTCCTTATAACTATATTTTGCTTGATAAAAAGGCAGAGGTTCTTTTCCTCTCTTCCAAACCCTCAGTTTGCCATTGTGGCTGGCTTCAATGAAAACGTAATCTCCAATGCTGAACATCAGCAGACTCCTCAGAGAATCTCCTTGACCGTTCAACCGTCCAAAACCCATACCCTGTTTGGCCAGGTCCATGCGCCTGGCAATCCATTCTGCTTCGGGCCCCAGGAACACCCGGGTATAGTACATGGCATCCAGATACTTTTCCCAAAAGTTTTTCCGGTATTTCCACATGTTTTCCGATGTGGCAACCCGACCTACCGTCTTGGAAATAATGGTAAAGAAAAGGTTCAGATCGTTTTTTTTCAACCAGGACAGGAAAATTTCCCGGGCTCTTTCCTCCACATCCACCCAGTTCAGGCTGGCTCCCGGATCCCGGGGATCTCCCAGTGCCTGGAACAGCAGGATCCGTACTTCTTTTTCCCGGTTTCCGTCACCGGACCGGTCCGTCAGGTAAATCATCTTCTCCGCAGCATAAGGGACCATGTTCCCGCAGGCTTTGTCCTCACAAATTTCTTTCAGCACGCCGAACAGTTCATCCCAGTCGTTCTCTTCCTCCAGCTGAAAAAAATCCTTGACAGCCCACTGGGAAAAAGCCCCGTACCACAAGTTCACCGGCCAGCTGAATTCTTCCAACGCCTTATGGAAACTCCGCTGTTTCTGGATTTCCCGGGTCAGCAGCTTGTGTCCGTTGGGTTTCAGCAGCTGCTTCCGGTTCCGGAGATACAGCACCGATCGCAGCAGTTCAGGATCTTTCTGGAGAAACAGAGAGATGCATTTCTGCAGCCGTTCCCCCTTGTAAGGCTGTCCGTATACGGTGAAGTAGGCAAATACCAGATTCCGGAAAGTGTTCCGCCGGGCGGAACGGGGAGTCCCCTCTTGGATGACCTGCAGGATATCCTGGAGCAGAGCTTCATAGAAGCGGGGTTTTTCCTTCTTATCCCGAGTCAGCAGGACCGGCAGGAAAGGTACTTCCCGTTTCAAGTCCAGTGGCACTTTCTTCCCTCTTTCCTGTCCTTTCACCTTGGTATAGAGTTCTTCCATGGTCACCGGATCCAAGGCCGGCCGCCGTCCGGAATCGGATACGGTTTTTTTCAGCCATTTTTCCAGTTCCACCGGCTTTCCGGGATGCAGACAGACTTCAGGCAGGCGGATTTTAAAAGATTTCAGCCGTTCCAGACTGTTCCGCAGCGATTTATCCATGGCTGCCTCCGGAAGGCTTTTCCCCGGGATCCTGAGGAGGCATCATGACGAAACGGATGTCGATCCGCCGGTTGGCGGCTCTTCCCTCTTCCGAATTGGGATCCAGTCCGTTTTCCCGTACCGGCCGGGTTTCCGCATAGCCGGAGCAGGAGAAGATAGGCTCTCCCCGGGGATTCACCAGCCAGTTGAATTCCGGCACATCATTCCGCATAAGGTTCCAGGTATTGATGGCCCGCTGGGTGGAAAGTTCCCAGTTGGACTGGAAAGACTCGTTGTGGATGGGTACGTTGTCCGTATGGCCTTCGATGAAAACTGTTTCCAGGGCTTCCCGGTATTCCGGACGAGTCATGGTTTTCAGCAGGGACTGGCTCAGCTTGCCCACAGCCGCCTGGCCCTGGTCCTTGATGTTGGCTTCTCCAGATTCAAACAGCACACTTTCCGGAATCCGCAGCACCCCCTGCTTGGTATCGATCCGCACCTGGAGCCCCTGGGCCTGGAGATCCTTCCCCACGTCCTTCAGCAGTTGGTTCCGCAGTTCCGTATTCCCGGTGTATTTGTTGGTCACCGTCTGGAAATTCAGCATGAAATAACACAGGGCCAGGATAAAGATGCTCAGGAGCCCGGCCATCAGGTCACTGACCGAGGTAGTGAAGGCATCCCCCTGCTGTTCTGCCCGTTGTTCCTTCTTTTTCTTCCACATTCAAAAGTCTCCTTAGTGCCGTCTGTTCTTTTCCATGGCGTCCGACAGATCCTGGATGGAATCACTCAGGCTCTGGTTGATGGTGGACACGGAATTCATAGCCTCTTTGATGCTCTTGTCATACTGACTGAGGGTTTCAGACAGCCATTTGCTGGTGGAGGTATTGTACTGTTCCAGAGAATGGCCCAAGGTTTCGGTGGCTTCCCGCATTTCCCGGCTGACTCCCTGGAAGGTCTGCTGATAGTTTTCCCAGGCACTGCGCATGGTGCTCATGGAGTCCCGGATCAGTCCCAGGTCTTTCTGGCTGCTCTGGCTGGCCTGGACCAGCTTCTGGACATTCTGGTCCACATGGCTGTTGAACTGGTTGCTGGCGCTGACCACCAGGTTCAGCTGACTGCCCAGGGTATCCGCCACCTTCTGCATAGGTGTGCTGGCCAAAGCAAACTTGTCCGCCGTTTTCCCGGCCGAAGCCATGATTTCCCGGTTGTGGCCCAGCATTTCCTTCAGCCCGGCCATATAGGCATCCATGGTCCGGTTCCGTTCCTGCATATCGTGCTGGAGCTGTTTCAGCACTTCCAGTACGGAATCTTTCATATTGGCCGTCACCTGGAGCATTTCTTCCTTCTGGGTCCGGGTGCTCCGGCTCATGGTATCCGTGATTTCCTGGATGGTGCCCCGGGTGGCTTCCGTGGTCTGGAGCAGTGCCTGGTTGGCTGTCCGGCCAGCCTCTACCATCTGGTCCAGAGCTGCTTTCAGGTTGGCATTCATTTCTTCCACCAGCTGCTTCATGGCAGCCTGGCTGGCATCGCTGGTGCTGGCTTGTTTCTGGATATTGGCGTCCATGGTTTCGTTCAGCTTGGTCACCATCAATTCCACCGAACTTTGAAGACGGGCTGCATTTTCCGCATTCAACCGTTCAGAGACTTCCATCATATTGCCCATTTTCCCCTGGACATCCTGGAGGGTCACGGCCAGTCCCTGGATCTGGTCCCCTGCACCCTGTTCGATGGATTTGGACAGGGTATCCCCGGCACTGGTGCCCAGTTTGTCAATGGACTGGTTCAGATCCTGGAAAACCGGTTCCAGGCTCTGGGTGAAGGATTCTTTCAAATTGTTTTTCAGAGCTACATCGATGCTCTGGCTCAGTTTCACAAACATGTCTTCCAGACGGCCCACCAGTTCCCCATTCAGTTCCCGCATGGCATCCGTCTGTTCTTCCGCCTGCTCTGCCTGATGGGACAGGAATTCTTCCAGACTCTTGGAGGGGAAAAGGGCGTTGAGCTGATCGATCAAGGCAACCAGCTTTTGGGTGTAAGGACGGTAAATCCAGTTGTCGAGAAGACTGTAGAAAAGCGCCAGAATCAGGCCGACAACAGAAGTCAGGAAGGCCGTCTTTGTCCCGCTGAGCAAAACTTCAATCCCACTTTTCATGGTTTCCACATTGCCCAGATCGATACCGCTGATTCCCACTGTAATCCCGGCAAAAGTCCCCAACAAGCCCAGTCCGGTGAATATTCCCGGCATAGCCCGGAACAGGTCCAAGGGAAGATTCTCCAGCAAGGTTCTGTCATTGTAAAAGGCTTCCGGATCCTGGGTCATCAGAACCCCTTCAGAGCGGGTTTTGAATAGGGTCCGTTCCAATTTCTTCCAGAGATCCCCATAAGGTGCCTTTGCCATTTCATCCTGCAGATTCCCATAATTTTCCCTGATGGATTCCAGAGAATACTTCTGCAGTACCGAAAGCACCTGATCTATGGAAGCCCCTGCTTTCCGGATTTGGTAGAACCAACGATAGCAGAAAACAGCACCCACAGCAAAGAAAAAACAAAAGACCCATAAAATCCAAGAAAGCCAATTCCCCATGAAAAATTCCTCACCTTCATTTTTTTAGCTAATGGTTCGTATATAAATTCATTATACACGGAAATGTCTATTTTTTCTCCATGATTCTTTCTGATTGGCAGGAATCCAATCAAGCTGCCGGCACCGGTTGCTTTTATGTCAATCCCCTTCATCAGCCATATATTACAACAAATTAGCCAATGAACGCATCACCAGGTCAATATCCTGATTTTCCAGTTCCTGGATAATATGAAGATATGTTTTCTGCGTAGTCGTCATACTGGCATGCCCCAATCTGCGAGCTACACTGGCGATGGAAACACCGGCAAAAAGCAGCAGAGAAGCATGAGTATGCCGCAACCCATGGATTGAAATTATTGGAATCTCTAATCTCTTACAGTGCCGTTCCAGGATGTTGTTCACAGTGGAATTATACACTTTTCCTTTATGGATGAAGAAAGGCACTTCCTTTGGCAAAGAATCGGTCAATACAGCAAACTGCATCACTGTCTTCCAGTCAATCTGGATTTTGCGTATAGAAGACCGATTCTTGGTCGGCAAAAAGCCTCCATTGCCTTTATAATTCCACGTTTTGTTGACGCTGACTGTTTGATGGGCAAAGTCAAAATCATCTGGCGTTAGTGCCAAAGCTTCAGAAAATCGCATTCCTGTTTTAGCAACCAACAGAATGAACCAGTCCCAGTTTACTCTTTCACCCAAATCCAGATGTTTCAGAAGTGTGTGGAGTTGAAACTGATTCAGATACTTGATTTTCTTCTCTCTCGGAGCCATTCCCTTAATAATAACTTTCCTGGTAGGATCCCGTTGGATAAGCCCTTCATCCACAGCGTCCAAAATGGCGCCCTTCAATTGATGATGGAAATCCATGGTTGTCTGACGCTCATGATACTGGGCATAATCATTAATCAGCTGTTGATAAGCAAGCCTTGTCAAATCCTGCACCCGTAATTCTGGAAGTAACCGTTCCAACCAGGATTGGGTCATCTGATATTTCGCCAGAGTCACCGGCCGTACGGCTCCTTCTTTGTACATGGTCACCCAATGGGCATAGTATTCTCGAAACAGCTGTTCCCCGCCTTTTCGCTCCTGCATAAGTGTACTCCTTTCGTACTCCTATGCTGATGAAGGGGATTACTTATCCAAATCCGGTGCATCCGGCAGTTTCTTTCCATCAGAAAGGAAGAATTCCTTCAAAATAGATTCAGCCATATTGTTGACTCTGAAAGGAGGCACCTTTTTCCCTTCCAGTGCCGTTATATAGGTAGCAGCATCTTCTTTCACAATGTATTTTTTCACGTCATCGAACCGTCCATAGGCATTGTAATTTTGTTCATTAACGTGAGCATCCAGCATTTGGCAGACCACTTCTTCCGGAATCCCAAAATACTTTGTAACTTTTCCCACCTGCCGTTTTCGTTCCGCATTGGCATACTGATGGATATAATCCATAAACGTGCAGTCTGGTTCCATACGAACGTCCCCTGCTTCCACATCATGGAGGAACAAATTGGCATACTTCTGTTCTTCCTGAGACAAGGACGCAAAAGCCTTGTGCAGTTGCTCCAGCGTCGTCTCTTTTTCTGCAGGATCCACATCTGGCTGGGTCAGGATCTTTCGATACTTTTCAAATCGGGAATTCAGATATTGGGAATCAATCAATCCGGTGGAAAGTTCCGTCAGATAAGGATCGATGGCAAAAGTGGGGTCCACACCGCCACCTCCACCTGAGGGTTCATTCCGCAGTTCTTTGTACCGTTCAAGAAGTATCTTATACTGTTCCCGGGTCGGAATGACAGAAATGGTTCCCGTTTTCTCTCCCGTATCCAGATCCGTAATCGGATATTCCTGTGTGTCCCAGGTAAAGCCCTGGATTTGTGCCGCCTGCAGATAAGTAGAAAATTCCCGAAACAGCTTGGCAAATTTGCCCCGGACTGTATTGTCTTCCGGAAGCCGTTCCATATCAGGAACGCCAGCTTCCCGGAAAACTTGCGCCATATCCTGGAATCGTTCATTCATGTGCTGTAGATTTTGAGGCAAATGGTCAGCAAACAGACCCCAGGGCTTATCCCCGGAATACAGTTTCATGGCGTTTTCAATATTCTGTTTCATAGTATGAGGATACCGGTAATACCGAATGGAACCAAAGGGTTTTTCATTGATGTTGTACAGTCGATTGGTCCTGGAAAAAGCCTGGATCAAATTCTCATAGGTAAGCATCTTATCCAAATATAATGTATTGATCCATTTGGAATCAAATCCCGTAAGCATCTGGTTCACCACAATCAGCAGATCCAGTTGCTGTTCCTTTTTGCATCCTCTGTAAGGGGCTTTATGGGACAACCGGGCAGCCACATCCTTTTTGAACCGATCATATCCTGCCAAATCAAACTGCTGCTGATAAAGATCGTTATAATCCTGCAGCATGTCTATGAGCCCATTTTCCTTGGATAAAGACCGCTGACCTCCTTTGTTGTCAATGGTAGGATCGAACAGCCCGGTCACTTTCAGCCGAGGTGCTTTGGCTCGGAATTTTTTGTAGTACCGGATGGCTTCCGGAATGCTGCTGGTAGCAAAAATGGCATGGAACTGTCCTCCCTGGCTCAACGTCATCCAGTTCTTCAGGATATCGTCCACCACTGCATTCTGATATTCGTCCGTTTCAAATTGGGCTTTTGGTACATAATCTTCGATACCCTTAATCCAGTTTCCATCATTCCCTACTCGTCCTGCCATGGGAACTTCATTGGGACGGACAAAACGGTAATAGATTGCTTTTTTGGCAGGATCTGCCAGGGCTTCCGCCACGGTCTGAGCTTTGGCTTCCTGCAGCCCCACCTTTTCCCGCAGGGCTTTGTCCGGATAAACCATTACCATCGTAGGATCGAATCCAAGCACATTTTTGTCCCGGATTCCATCTGCAATGCTGTACCGGTGCAGTTCATTGCCAAACACATCTGCCGTAGTGCTGAGTGCCTTTTCGTTTTCCTGAAATACAGGAGTGCCTGTAAAGCCAAAGAATAGGGCATGAGGGAAGGTCGTTTTGATATTGCTGAGCATTTCTCCAAAGGTGGACCGGTGACATTCATCCAGGATAAAGACTAAGCGTTTTCCCCGGATTTCTTCCAGATCTTTTTCCCGCCCTTTGGCCATGCCGTCTTCCCGTATTTTGCTCATCTTTTGGATGGACGAAACAATCAGGGTATCTTTGGGATCATTGCTTTTCAGTTTGGTCAGCAGGGCAATGGTATCTTCTGTTGCCTGCACGTCATCTGCATCATCAGCAAATCCCCGATATTCCTTCAAAGATTGGGTTCCCAATTCAATTCGATCCATAAGGAACACGACCTTGTCCGCATCCTTGGAGCTGGCAATCAGCTGGGCACTCTTGAAAGAAGTCATGGTCTTCCCGGAACCGGTGGTATGCCACACATATCCCCCAAGCTGGCTTCCATCTTCCCAGTCATTTTTGGCCACCCGGTCGGAAATCTTGGTGGAAGCATAGTATTGGTAGCTTCGCATAACCTTCAGGATACCGTCGCTGTCATCGGCAACTGTATAGAATCCAATCAACTGATGGGCCATGGGAATGGAAAGAAGTTCAGAAGCTATACGCTGCCAGTCATTGATTGGTTCATTATTGAAATCTGCCCAATGGAAGTAAAAATCCGGATTGAATCTTCCCTCTGGACCCGGATTGGCATAGTAGACAGTTTCTTCCGGATTCATGGCCACAAATACCTGCACCAGTGAAAACAGCCCTGTAAAAACCTGTTCCTTGGCATATTTCGCAATCTGATTGGCTGCTTCTGATACGGGAACCCCGCTCCGTTTCAACTCAATATGAAACAAAGGCATCCCATTGATCAGCAGCATTAAATCTCCCCGCCGATCTTGTCCCAGGAGATTTTTCCGAGCGAACTCCGGCTGTTCCACAATCTGATATCGGCTTTGGCCCGCGGCAATTTCCAATCGGTCGTAAATCTTTAAGCTCACTTCTTTACCATAATGAAGGGTATCCTTAGGATTTCTCCGAGTAATGGAAACCGTCTTGCCATTGATGAATCCGTTTAGTGCCAGAGGCGTCCGCAAAGAACGAATTTGTTCCAGCAGCTGGTCCATTTCTTCTTTATTGAGAGGGACCCCATTCAGCCGGTCGATATTCTGATTGTTTTCATACAGGATATCCGCCCAGTTCTGGATCAGGTCCTGTTCCGTCGGATGATGAAGGACCTCTTTGGCCCATCCATGATTTTGCAGAACCCGTATCAAAGCGGCCTCAAAATCAGCTTCTTTCGTAAATCCACTCATATTTTTTGGCTCCTTACTGTATATATATCCGTTTAGATCAAGATCGGATCAAAAAGCACTTTTTTGCATACGCTGATGAAGGGTGATAAGGGAGTCGATGTGACTAAAATAGTTTCCCAGCTTTTCCTGCTCTTTATGCTCTGGCAACAACAAATCCAACTTCATAAGTACGCCTGCATTGAGTTTTGCACGCCCACCACCAACAAGCAAAGATGATATATCAATCTGACTAAAAGCATAACTCAAAAATTTAGTATCTGCTATTCCAGTTTTACCTTGAAGTACATGCGCATGATTGTTAACCCAAATTCGCCCATTTACATAATGCACTGGATAATTTTGTAAATCATTCGCCCCATCTTCGGCTATTAAAATATATTCTCCATCATGCGTATATCCGTCTACATAATCTTGAACCCCATTTGCTCCATAATAAGGAGTTGTTCCATGGACACGTTTATTCGACGATACTGGAACACGAAGGTTATCATACCGGCCTGCGATATCAGAAACCTTACGCTGTTCCCAATCGTCTGTGAAGCCTTTGAATCTTAGTGCCGGTTTTTTCTTTAGGGCCATTTTATTTCCCTCCCAGAAGTTTCTTCAGCTCTTCAATCCCTTTCAGATCCATTTCCGGTCCAGTCAGTTCTCCCAGCATCTGGATGAGCTCATGCTCCGTTTGTTGGATGCCCTGTTCCACATCATCCAGAGTTTCAGCATATTTTTCATTCAGTTCCTGCAGCTTATGAATCAGGGATTCCAGCAGATTGACAGGCAATTGCGCCAATTGGGTAGAAAAAGGCCGTATCCATTGTAAATCCAACAGATGGATGATTTCATCCGGAGTCAGATTATGGATCTTTTCCCGGGTCTGTTCCACCAATTTCTCTTCGCTTTCTTTAACTGCCCGTTTCAGGCTCTTTTCTTCCTTATCAAGACTTTCCACCTGCTGAAGAGTCTTCAGGGCCATTTCATTTTCTTCCGGATTTTTTTTCAGTTCTTTCAACAAAGGCGATATATTCTTCACTACAAAAGCATCGCCATTCTCATTCAAAGCAGAGGCTATACTCTCTTTTTCTTCTTCCCCCATTTCATCCAATAGATTTTGGATTGCTTCGGGAATTTCCTGCAGCCGGTTCTGCTTGTTATGCAACTCGATCAATTGGTCCTGCAGATACGTCTCCTGTACCAGGCTGAAAGCCAGCACATGTCCCTGCCAGCCTTCCTGGACTTCTGCTTCCTTGCCATTCTTCTTTTTCACCACCATATGAGGGTCTACCTGATTGGCAGCAGAAAGTCCCTCTGCCTGGAGGATTTCCAGGTCGCCGGCAATCCGTCCATACTGGTTATGGAATAATTCATAAGCTTCATAGGGATCCAGAAGAGGAACTGTGGAAAAATGCCGGAAAAGCTCCTGGGTAGCATCTTCTTCCGCCTGGGCAATGGAAATTTTCTCCATTCCGTCAATCAGGGTATGGTGCAGATATTGGGGGAAATCCTTGAAATTCTGGGTAAATTTTTTCTGAAAATCTCTTACGGCCAGATTGTTTTCCACTGTCTTTCGGATATCCGGATTTTTCAGCTGAGCGTATCCCTGACAAGTGACAAAAAGCTCCTCTTTTAAAGTAGGGAACGTATCCCAGTAGGGCTGGAGTCCTGCCAGCTCGCTTTCCGGGATACCGCCAAACATGGTGGCATAGATATCCCAGCTTTCCGTAGGCTCTGATGAATCCACATACCGCGGAATATTCAGATTGTAGTCATTGGCACGGATTTCTTCCCGGCTCACTTTCCGGGCATACTGGGGTACATCCCGCCGGCTGATGACTGTATCCACAATCCGACGAATGTCAGAAGCCCGGAGCTTGTTATTTTTTCCTTCTTTCACAAAACCCTTAGAAGCATCTACAATCAATACATCCGTATTCTCCCGTTTTTGCCGCAATACCATGATAATGGTAGGAATCCCCGTGCCGAAAAAGATATTGGCCGGCAGGCCGATTATGGCATCGATATGATTGTATTCCACCAGGTTTTTCCGGATGGTTCCTTCCTCGCCGCCCCGGAAAAGGACCCCATGGGGCAGGACGATATTCATTATGCCGTCCGGTTTAAGATGATACAGGTCGTGGAGTAAAAATGCATAATCCGCCTTGGATTTAGGAGCCAGTCCAAAGCGAGAATACCGAGGATCGTTGTCTTTACCGCTGGGATCCCATTGCTGGCTGTAGGGAGGATTCGAGACCACCGCATCCACATAAAGCGGTTCGTAAGTCCCGGTGGGATCACTGTCATCAAAATAGGGCCAATCTTCTTCCAGTGTATCCCCATTCCTGGCAATGATGTTGGCAGGCAGGATGCCTCGCATTACCAGATTCATACGGGTCAGGTTATAGGTATTTTGTTTCAGTTCCTGGGCATAATACCGGATTTTGTTGGCATCTTTCATATACTTGGCCGCTGCATGCCCTATGTTGATCAGCAAAGATCCGGACCCTGATGTAGGATCATAGATGGAAATTTCTTCCCGGCCCTGAAGATAGTGGGCAATGATTTCGGACATCAACTGAGAAACTTCATGGGGGGTATAGAATTCCCCGGCTTTTTTCCCGGCGTTGGCTGCAAACTGGCTGATTAGATATTCATAAATAAAACCCAGCACATCATAATCCTGTTTCCCATCCATGGGAATATCTTTGATTAACTGAATCAGGTCTCGCACCGCTTTGGTCTGGGATTTGGTATTTTCTCCCAGTTTGCTTAACCCGGTTTCCAGTGTATTAAAAATTTTATCAAATACCAGTTTATGCGTAGGAGAAATCAAACGGGTAAAAGAACTGAGAGCCGTACGGACATTGTCTACAGTAAAGTCGCTTCCCATGCTCAGCCAAGTAGAAAACATGTCTTTATAAGCAATAAAATAGCCCAAATTGTCCTGGACCATTTGAACCGTTTCCGTATCTTCCTCGTTCACATAGTCACGGATATCCTCCGGACGGTAATCCCGCTGCAGCAGATACCGTTCTTCTTGGTCGGACAGATATTTATAGAAAATAAATCCCAGTATATAATCTTTATATTCATTGGCTTCAATTTTAGACCGCATCTTATTGGCGCTTTCCCAGATTTTGGAAGCCAGTTTTTGTTTATTCATTTTGATATCTCCTTACTTTGCTAGTTATTAATAATTTTTTATTTTGTCAAAGACTTTATCATGGCTGATCGCCAGTGCAGCCACTACATTGGCTGTTTTCAATGCGTCTCTCCATTGTTAATACTATGGTTTATTATATCATGGACGCTGTATAAATTTCAGGACAATAAAAAAAAGCCGGTATGTGTCAACAAGTTCCCTGTAAAACCTTTCTCCCGGTATAGTGATTCATTATGGTAGGGCGCCTACATGGAGGACAAATTCCGGTTTCCAAAATACTCTGAAAGAGGCCATTTGTGGCCGAACGGTTTACTTTTTTGTATTATTCTGTATAATCAGAGTTGTGCGTATGGAAAATACACATTCTATACCCAAATTCTTAGAAAGGCAGATGACCATCCAAGTGAACGCGGTAAGAAAACTGTTCCTGTGGCTGAAATCCTCAGGCATCACCATCAAACGATTTGCAGAAAGTTCGGGCGTGTCGGAACGGACACTGAGACGCATCAAATCGCTGCTGCATAAAAAAAGCAGCTATCGTCCCTCCCTGGCTACCCTGAAACAGATTGAAAAGGCATCTGAACTGACGCTGAAGGAGCTGATGACCATCTACGATGATCTGGAGGCTGCCTGACGGAAGGTCTTTTGTTTGCCTATAACAACCGGGTTCCCAGTGGACCCGGCTTTTTCATGCTTTTTTCAGGATCTTCCCTGTTTTCTATGAAAGGAGTCTTGTCCGATGGCGCTTCGTCGCATGTTTGCCAAATCGGTGATCCGCAGCTCTCATTTCATGCGGATGCCCATACACACACAATTTTTGTACCTGCAGATGCTGCTGGATGCGGATGATGATGGGTTTATTTCCAACCCGGAGCTGGAAGTGACCATCGCCCACTGCAGCCAGGAGGACCTGAAAAATTTGATCGACCGGCATTATGTCATGATGTTCCCCAGCGGAATCGCCCTGATCCGGCACTGGTTTCTGCACAACTACATCCGCCGGGACCGGTATCAGGCATCCGTATACCCGGAAAAGAGACTGGTGACCCTGACAAAGGAACGGGTCTATGTGTGGCTGGAAGAGGAAGGGGATACGAAAGCCCCTGGGGATCTTTCCTTCGGAGCCCCACCCCCTTTTCACACAGAAGAAGACCCAACCGGGACCGGCTGCTCGAAATTGTCTGACAATTGGTATACCCAGTATAGAGTAGAAGAAATAGAATAGAGTAGGTTAGTTTAGTTCAGTCCAGAGCAGTACAGGTAAGAGCCCTACTGCCATTGGACCGTACAGGTATCTGGAGATGCAGAAAGGAGAACCTGCCCATGGAAGAAAATCGTTACCACCACCCTCCGCGAAAAAAAGAGAATCTGATTGTCCTGCACAACCTGATGGGACCGGATTCGGAGATCACGAAGGCGCAGTACGAAAGCAACAAAAGCCGGATCGACGCCGTCCGGGAAGCCCAGGATCGTTGCAAAGTCTGTACGGGGAGGGACTGTGCCCAGCCTACCCCAGGGTATATGCCCATTTTCAAGTGCTTCTGCGGACAATACAGCATCTCCCTGTATCCCTGCTCCCACAGCAATCTGATGAAGGACAAAGGCGAAAGACGGAAGCTGCAGCAGGAAGCCCACATCCCCCACCGGTATGCCGGATTGACCTTTCCCGATTTGAAGAACATGGAGCTGAGCCCCGTGAACCGGTCAGTGGCCATCCAGTTGCTGCAGCTGGCCAAACGACCGGCTGCCAATGAGGGCCTTTACCTGTACGGAACGCCCGGCGTAGGTAAGACCCTGCTGGTTTCCATTCTGGGAAATGCCCTGGTAGAAGCGGGGAAAAAGGTCCTGTTCTGCAACACGGCGGAATTCTTGAACCAGCTGCGCCAGCACATCAAAGGGGACTGGAATGAGGAACTGGCCCGCCACCAGAACGTGCCCTGTCTGATTCTGGACGATGTGGGTGCGGCCCGGCCGACGGAATGGGGCCTGGAGCAGATGTTCCGTCTGCTGGACGCCCGGTACGAAGAAGGACGGCAGACCTTCTTCACCAGCAACTACTCCCTGGAGCAGCTGAAGGAAAAACTGCTGGGATCGGGCCAGGTGGAAAAAGCCCAGGTGGAACGGCTGATCAGCCGCATGGCCGGCCTGGCCCGCCAGCTGGAACTGACCGGCGAGGACAGACGCTGGAAGCCGGCCCCCACCCTGCTGGAGCAGAACCTGCCGAAAAGGAGAAAGCAAGAGGATCGGCAAAGCGGCGTGAGGACGTTGTTTGCGTGAAAAAAAGAAGAGTACAGAAAGGAGCCCTATGGAACACATGGATTCCCCGGACATGGCCATCCTTCTCCCTAAAGCCAAACGTGGCAACCAGGAGGCCCAAATGGCGATCGTAACGGCCTTCCGTCCCCTGCTGCGGAAACTGGCCAGCCAGGAACGGGAGTATACCTTACGGATGGATCTTTCCAGCCAGCTGGTGCTGGGCACCCTGGAAGCCATCCGGAAGTTTCCGGGTACCGACAGCCGCCGGTTCCCCGGATTTTTGAAGAAACACCTTACCTTTTTGCTGTCCCATTACAAACGAAAACAGCAGCGCTGGCGACTGCTGCAGGAAAAGGTGCAGCTTCTGGAAGGGGCGGACAGCTGCTACACAGAAGACTACGCCGACCAGGAAGAGCGGCAGCGGGTCCGGAAAGCCTTCCAGGCTCTGCCCCGAAAGGAACAGCGACTGCTGCTCCAGGTCTTGCAGAAAGAAAAGACCTGGCATCAGCTGGCCCGGGAAGAGCAGGTGCCCCTGGGGACGCTGTATGGAAGGTACAGAAGGATTTTGGGGGCTTTACGGAGGAAGCTGGGATAAAGGAAGGACAAAAAGATTTTCTCAAAAAATCTTCCCCTCCCGTCTCTTATAGAGTGTAAGGAGGCGATGAGATGCAGGAAATCAATCGGCAGGAACTATTGGAAATGGCCCACAGGGCCCGGGGACAGATCCACCACATCTATCTCCACTGGACAGCTGGCCGGTACCACCAGCTGTTTTCCGAGTACCACCTGCTCATCCGGGGGAACGGGACCCTTATGGCTTCCACCCCCGATTTCACCGATGTACTGGCCCACACCTGGAACCGGAACACCGGCAGCCTGGGCATCGCCCTGTGCTGCGGAAAAGACGCCGTGATGTACGCCGATGGGACCTTTGACCTGGGGGACTATCCACCCACTCCCCTGCAGGTGGAAAGCTGTGCAATCCTGTTGGCCACCCTGTCAAAATGCTGGAAACTCCCTCTGGAGCCCAACAATGTCATGACCCATGCAGAGGCTGCCGACCTGGACGGTTACGGGCCGAGCATGGCCGGGACTCCCGCCTTTGAACGCTGGGATCTGTGGAAGCTGAAGGACTATGACGGGAAATGGAAGAACGGCGGCGACGTACTGCGGGGCAAGGGGCAGTATTACAGACGCTTCTTGCGTCTGTAAGATGTCAGCTAGTCTAGTAATAAGCAGCAGGTTTGTCCTGCTAAGTCGAACAAAGCTGACATCTCGAGCCCGATAGGGCGAGTCTGACTTCTGACATCTTCGTCTCTTTACTCTATCTAAAAGGAGGAATAAGTATGGCAGCAGACAAGAAACTGATTGCAGTGACCCTGCAACTGGAAGTAAAAAACGGGCTGGATAAGAATTCCAACCAGAAGTACAAGAACGTGAGCTACGAAAGCCTGGATCCCAAGGCCACTGCAGACCAGCTGGTGACCATCGGCCAGGAATTTGCCGGGCTGATGGACGAAGCCCCCAGCAATATGTACGTGGTGGAACGGCATCATCTGGGCCTGACCGCGTAAAGGAGGGATAACACATGGCCGATTCCAAAAAACTGGACCTGATTTTCAAAGACGAAAAGAAAGCCACCAAGAACATCCGGATTCCCAATCCCCGGAATGATCTGGACCGGCAGACGGTACTGCCGGTGATGAACAAGGTGGTGGAAAGCAAGATTTTCCTGACCAAGAACGATCTGCCGGTAACGGCCATCTATGGGGCCAAAGTGACCGATGTGAAGGAAATCCTGACCCAGGAAGACCTGGATCTGGACAACCCCGTCGAACAACCTGAGGGCTAACCATGGATGACCTGACCCTGCTGGCCGGCCAGGCTGCCCAGTACGGGTTCCCCATGGTCATCTCCTGGTACCTGCTGGTACGGATGGAAGAGAAACTGGAGAACCTGACCCAGAGCATTGAACGGCTGCGCATGGCAGTGCATAAATAGAAAAAATAAGGCTGTGAAGAAATGAGGATTCATTTCTTCACAGCCTTTTTTCTCAATCCGTATGATCGGTGCGAGAACCCATCCACCATCCATTCGGATGGTCCCCCTTCCCTTCCAGGGAAGGACAATAGCTTTGTGTCCCCCTGGAAGGGGGAAAGGGCCCGCTTGCGGGTAGGGGGTTCGCACGCCTCTCTACCTTTTCAAGACGGTGTTACTCGGACGGTCGGTGTCAGAACCCACCACCAGAATGGTAGTAAAGAATCGTATGGTCGGTGTACGAACCTATCCACCATTGCGCTAACGCGCAACGGTCCCCCTTCCCTTTTCCCCGGGACTAGGCCGTTCCTCTTCGTCACGGCCGTCGCGGGAAGGACAAAGGATTTGTGTCCCCCTGCTGCAGCAAAAGGGCCTGTCCTCACTAGAGGACAGGTCCTTTGCTTGGGTTAGGGGTAATGGCTGCCTTATGGCTTTTGTTTATTCTTCTCCTGCAATGGCACGGTTGATGGCATTCACAATGCCCAGCAGGGAGGCGGTGTTGATGTTGGGATGGATGCCCACACCGAAGATGTGTTTGCCATCCGGTTTCTTCAGTTCAATGTAGGAAATGGCCTTGGAATTGGAGCCCTGGCTGATGGCGTGTTCATGATAGTTGATGAACTCGAATCCGTCCACCCCGATCTTGTTCAGGGCGTTGAAGAAGGCATCGATGGGCCCGTTGCCGGTTCCGGTGATGTGCATCTCGGTGCCGTCGGCCTTCACATCTCCTTCGAAGATGGTGCTGTTGTTCTCATCGCCCTCGTGGTTGTCGTATACCTTGTGGGCCTTCAGTTCATATTTGCCGCCGAAGTCCACGTACTTTTTATTGAACAGATCCACAATCTGGCTGGCGCTCAGTTCGTCGCCGTATTCATCGGCCGCGGCCTTGACCATATGGCCGAATTCCGGATGCATTTCCTTGGGCAGGTAGTAGCCCACAGCCTGCTGCATCACGAAAGCTGCGCCGCCCTTGCCGCTCTGGCTGTTGATCCGGATCACCGGTTCATATTCCCGGTGGATATCTGCCGGGTTGATGGGCAGATAAGGAACTTCCCAGTACCGGCTGTTGGTATCAGCCATATATTTGAAGCCTTTGCGGATGGCATCCTGATGGGATCCGGAGAAAGCGGTGAAGACCAGCTCCCCGGCATAGGGATGACGAGGTTCCACTTTCATCTTGGTCACCCGTTCGCAGATCCGTTTGATCCGGTTGATGTGGGAGAAGTCCAGTTTGGGATCCACATTGTGGGTGTACATATTCAGGGCCAGGGTGACGATGTCCACGTTCCCGGTCCGTTCGCCGTTGCCGAACAGGGTGCCTTCCACTCTGTCAGCGCCGGCCATCATGGCCAGTTCCGTGGCGGCCACGCCTTCACCCCGGTCATTGTGGGGATGGACGCTGATGATGGCCCGATCCCGGTCCTTCAGATGACGGATGAAGTATTCGATCTGGTCCGCATAGGTATTGGGGGTGGACATCTCCACCGTGGAGGGCAGGTTGATGATCACCGGGTTTTCCTTGGTAGCGCCCAGGGTATCCATGACGGCTTCGCAGATTTCCACGGCATAATCTGTTTCGGTGCCGGTGAAGCTTTCCGGAGAATATTCGTAGCGGATGTTCATGCCGCTTTTGGCGACTTCTTTTTCGGTCAGTTCCCGGATCAGTTTGGCCCCATCCACAGCAATCTTGGTGATGCCTGCCTTGTCCTTGCGGAAAACGATCTTTCTCTGCAGGGTGGAGGTGGAGTTGTAGAAGTGGATGATCACATTCTTGGCGCCTCTCACCGCTTCAAAGGTCTTCTTGATCAGTTCAGGACGGGCCTGCACCAGTACCTGGACGGTCACATCATCGGGGATGTAGTGGTCTTCGATCAGGGTCCGCAGGATTTCATATTCCGTATCGGAAGCGGACGGGAAGCCCACTTCGATTTCCTTGAAACCGATTTTCACTAGGGTGGTGAACAGCAGCAGTTTCTCTTCCAGCTGCATGGGAGTGACCAGGGCCTGGTTCCCATCCCGCAGATCCACGCTGCACCAGATGGGGGGCTTGGTGATCTCTTTATCCGGCCAGGTACGGTCGGGAAGGCTGACTCCCTCAAAGGGAATGTACTTTTTAATGGGCTTATGCATAATCAATTCCTCCTTGTTTTTCCGAGGCGGGCTATAAAAAAATCCCCGCCCCTCATACAAATGAAGGGGCGAGGATCAACTTCCACGCTGTACCACCCTTGTTCAGCCGGCTTGCGCCGACCCTTTCGCCTCTCAGGTTCACTTGTAAGGCTAAGGTCTGTAACGGGACCTCCCGTTCCGGACTACATATCACCCGGACGACTCTGGAACCAGTTATCGTTCAGGATTGGATCATCGGCTCGCAGCAGGTACCGACTCTCTGAAGATCCAATGTCCTGATCTTTTTTCCTTCGCAGTCATTGTTGGTTACATTTTTGAACTTGATGGTGCTTATTATAAACAGCTTTATAACGTTTGTCAACAATTTTGTGGAAATTTGTTTTTTGTATTTTTTGCACAGGAAAGAGTGGGCAGAGACAAAAAAATCCTCCCCGCAGGGAGGAGGATTTTCTCAGGATCAATGATGGAACAGACGGACACCGGTCATGGCCATGGCGATCCCATACTTGTCGCAGGTGTCGATGACGTTCTGGTCACGGATGCTGCCGCCGGTCTGGGCCACGTATTCCACGCCGCTGCGATGGGCCCGTTCGATGTTGTCCCCAAAGGGGAAGAAGGCATCGGAGCCCAGGCCCACCCCGGTGTTTTTGGCAATCCAGGCTTTCCGTTCCTCCCGGGTCATGGGTTCGGGCTTTTCGGTGAAGAACAGCTGCCAGGTACCGTCAGCCAGCACGTCTTCCCAATCGTCGGAGGTGTATACATCGATGGTATTGTCCTTGTCCGGGCGACGGATGTCCGCCTTGAACGGCAGATTCAGGACTTTCGGGCATTGCCGCAGCCACCACTTGTCGGCCTTGTCCCCTGCCAGACGAGTGCAGTGGATCCGGCTCTGCTGGCCGGCGCCCACGCCGATGGTCTGGCCGTCCTTCACGTAGCAGACGGAGTTGGACTGAGTGTATTTCAGGGTGATCATGGCAATCAGCAGATCCCGCTGGGCAGCTTCCGGGATGTCCTTGTTTTTGGTGGGACGGTTCTGGAGCAGTTCGGTGGTGATGTGGTCGTTGTTCCGTTTCTGTTCAAAGGTAATGCCAAAGACCTGTTTCCGTTCCAGTTCTTCCGGTTCATAGTCCGGGTCGATCTGTACCACGTTGTAGCGGCCCTTTTTCTTGGCGGACAGGATTTCCAGGGCTTCCGGTTCGTACCCCGGAGCGATGACGCCGTCTGACACTTCATGCTGCAGCACCAGGGCGGTGGCTTTGTCGCACACGTCGGACAGGGCCACCCAGTCGCCGAAGGAGCTCATGCGGTCGGCCCCACGGGCACGGGCATAGGCAGCAGCCAGCGGGGACAGTTCCAGGTGTTCCACGCCGTAGATCTTTTTCAGGGTATCCGTCAGCGGCAGGCCCACAGCCGCACCGGCAGGGCTCACGTGCTTGAAGGAAGCGGCCGCAGGCAGGCCGGTGGCCCTTTTCAGTTCCCGCACCAGCTGCCAGCTGTTGAAGGCATCCAGGAAGTTGATGTAGCCCGGTTTGCCGTTGAGAACGGTTACGGGCAGATCAGCGCCGTTTGCCATGAAGATCCGGGCAGGGATCTGGTTGGGGTTGCAGCCATACTTCAGTTTCAATTCTTTCATGAACGATTCCTCCTTAATTGACCAAACAAAAAAGCCGCCCCGGGACCAAAACAGGTGCCCAGACGGTCGGCAAGCAAGGATCATGCTCCCTGTGGGTAAACCCACTTCCGTCAGTCACATGATCTGTCCTTCAAATTATAATATGGAGGGCCGCCAAATGTCAATGGAATTCACAACCACCCTGCTCTTTCCTCTGACCTCTTCACGATGTGTTATAATACTGCTATCACACACGAAAGAAGGACCTGTTTCATGACCCTTTGTACCCTTTGTCCCCATGAATGCCGGGTGGACCGGCCTGCTGCCAAAGGTGCACCCGGCACCTATGGCTACTGCCGCATGCCCTGGCAGCCGCAAGCTGCCCGGGCGGCCCTGCACCTGTGGGAGGAACCCTGCATCAGCGGCGAAAGCGGCGGCAGCGGGACGGTGTTCTTTTCAGGCTGCACCCTCCAGTGCGTGTTCTGCCAGAACAGCGAGATCAGCTGCGGAGGCAGGGGCTGGCCGGTGACGGCGGAAGGCCTGCGGAAGGTATACCAGAACCTGATTGCCCAGGGGGCCCACAACATCAACCTGGTGACCCCCACCCATTTCCTGCCCGCCATCCTGGAATCCCTGGAGCCGAAACTGCCCGTACCGGTGGTGTACAACTGCGGGGGCTACGAAAAGGTGGAGACCCTGCGCCGGCTGGAAGGCAAGGTGCAGATCTACCTGCCCGACCTGAAATATGGGAACGAGGCCGCAGCCCTGCGCTACAGCCATGCCAAAGATTACTTTGCCATCGCCACCAGGGCCATCCTGGAAATGTACCGGCAAACGGGCCCTTACCAGATGGACGAAGAAACGGGCCTGCTGAAAAAGGGGGTCATCATCCGCCACATGATCCTTCCGGGACAGCTGGAAGACAGCAAAAAGATCATCGACTGGGTGGCGGACCACTTCGGCCCGGGAGAAGTACTGTTCAGCCTGATGCGCCAGTACGTGCCCTGCAGCAAAGCCGCCACGGGCCAGTATCCGGAAATCGGCCGGCCGCTGTCCGACCAGGAATACCAGGAGGTAGAAGACTACCTGTTCCAGAGCCCCATCGAAGACGGTTTCGTCCAGGAGGCCTCCAGTGCCGACAGCCAGTTCATTCCCCTGTTTGACGGGACGGGGATCAAGGACGTGTAAAACTCGTTTCACACGTCCGCTAAAGGGCCTGACGGCCCTGTCACTAGTGACTAGCCACTAGCCAATGGATAAAAAAAGAACTGCCGCATTGCGCGACAGTTCTTTTTTTAGAATTTATATCCCATGGAATACCGGCCCCGATAATTCTGGGGGAAAATGGTGATGTCATAATGGGCATTGTCCAGCTCATGGACGATTTCATGCTTGAAGGGTGCCAGTGCCAGATGCAACACCTTGAAGGCCTTGCTGCCCCACATGGCGCCGTCATCGGAAATATCCACCTTGTAGCCGTTGCCGTGGGAATAGGTCCCCACCGCATGGTACCCTTTTTCCGATCCGCCGGTGATCACAAACGTCACGTTGTTGCGGCGTGCCAGGTCATTGAGATGATCCAGGAACGCAACGGTGGATGCCTTGAAATGCACCGTATCCGTCACCGCATTGCTTCTCCAGGGCGTATCCATCCCTTCTGCACTGCTCCATTTGCGCAGGTTGCTTTTGCCGAAATCTCTGCGCCAGGCATAGGCCTGTTTGGTGGAAATGGAATTGTACACCAGCGGCGTGTTTTTGGTGGATTTCCGGGTACGTGCCCGATAGGCGGAAGTGGAATAGCTGGTGGTCGTATGGGCAGGAGCCGTAGAACGTACCCCATACGTGAAGGGTACAGCCCGCCGCACCATACCGGCAGCAGAAGCAGAAACGGAAACAGTCAGCGAAGAAAAGACAACAGCAGTCAGAACGAATTTATTCATGCGGCTCGCACATCTCCCAACGTTAAGAATAAAAAACAATCGTCTATATTATACTCTTTTTATTCCATTTCCGCAAGGGGTGCACAAGAAAGGCAAAATGTCTCCCTCCTGAAGCCCTTTTCCGCCAGACCTTGCCGTCCACAGGGATTTCACCACAACCACAGCAGCAGCCCTGCCAGGACCCCGGACACAAATCCTGCGGTAACGTCGGTGGGATAATGGACACCTCCCAGGACCCGGACCAGGGCACTGAGGAGACTGACCACCAGGAACAGGATACCCAGCGGAGGGTGCACATACAGGTACACCATGGCAATCACGGTGGAGGAAAACACATGGCGGCTGGGCATGGATTCTCCCTGTTTGTTCCGGGGAATCAGAGGCCGGATGGGCCAGGATTCATAGGGCCGGGGACGGTTGATCCGGGTGCGTACCACCGTCAGCACCAGGAAAGAAAGGGCCGGGATCCAGAAGGCCCGCTGCAAAAGGGGATCCAGCAGGCTGTGGCGGCGCAGGTACAGCTCCGCCAGCAGCAGGGGGTAGGCGATGTACATGAGCACCACCAGGGTCCCGTTCAGCAGTTTCAGGCCGGCAACGGCCCGGGGTTTTCCCCGGAACCAGCGGGTCAGATGTGCATAAGTCCGGGTATAATTTTGTTCAGCGTGCATGGTTTTCCTCCCCCACGTCTCCACAGGTTAAAAAAAGACTGCCGCGATTGCGACAGTCTTTTCGGTTCTGCAATTATTTCCGCAGGCCCAGTCTTTCAACGATGCTTCTGTACCGTTCGATGTTTTTCTTCATCAGGTAGTTCAGCAGGCCACGGCGTTGACCAACCATTTTCAGCAGGCCGCGACGGGAATGATGGTCTTTCTTGTTGTTTTTCAGGTGTTCAGTCAGATAGCTGATCCGTTCGGTCAGGATGGCAATCTGGACTTCCGGAGATCCGGTATCCTGTTCGTTGATGCGGTAGGTTTCGATCAGTTCTTTTTTTCTTGCAGGCGTTAACATAATTCTCTTCCTCCTTAGTCATTGAAGAGCCGATAGCTGGTGCAGGCGTCGGAGTGTCGCACAGCAACGCTACGGTTAAAGTAGATTCTATGCCATTTCGGCACTACGAAATTATAACATAGTTTACAGAAGAGAGCAAGGATTACCCCAATTTTTCCCGGCACTTTTCCCGGATCAGCGCCAGCTGTTTCTCACTTTCCGGGTTGGTGGCCCTGAAGTCCAGGAGTTTTTGGTAATACCCCTGTTCCCGCACTTCCTCCAGGCTGGGCTGGAAGGTCATATCGAAGATCTGGCACAGGCAGCCTGTGAAAAAGTCCAGGGCCGTGCGTTTTTTCCGGGTATGGACCAGCCTGCCTTCCAGGGCCTCCTGGAACACGGCCGGACTCAGTGCCTGGGTCCCCAGATCCTCCAGGGACACCTGCCACACGGTTTCCGGATGCGCCAGGTACCCGGCGTACACCCGGAACAGGTCGATTTTGTCCGCATCCCGCAGCAGTTCACAGAACAGCCGGCTGCGCCCGGTGACGCTGGCCGGGATCTCATAGGCGCTGTGGAACAGGATGGACAGCTCCAGCACTTCATCATCCACGGAAGCCGGGATAAAATCCCGGATATGACCGTATTCGAACAGGTAGATGACCCCGAAGCGGGCGTGGTCCATGGACTTATAATCCAGGAATGTATGGTAGCGGCGGGCCTGTTCGAACCGGCCGATATCGTGGAGCAGTCCCATGACCCAGGCCAGCTGGACATCGTGTCCGCTCCACCCCAGCTTTGCAGCCAGTTTCTCGCACAGCCGGCTCACGATATGGGAATGGAGCTGTTTGCTGGCGATCCCCGGCGTGGCCCTGTCGAACTGGTCCACGTACCGGTCAAAGGCGGCCTGGATGGATTCTTTCTGGAACATAGTGGACACCTCCTTACAGGAATTTGTGCCCCCCTGAAAGGGGGGAAGGACAAAGATTGCTTTGTACTCAAAAAAGGCTGTCGCAATTGCGACAGCCTTTTTATATTCTCTCTTACAGAGCAGCCTTGGCAGTTTCCACCAGTTTGGTGAAAGCAGCGGCATCGTTCACAGCCATGTCGGCCAGTACCTTGCGGTCCAGTTCCACACCAGCTTTGTTCAGGCCGGCGATGAAACGGCTGTAGCTCAGGCCATTGGCACGGGTAGCAGCGTTGATACGAGCGATCCACAGTTGACGGAATTCGCGTTTCTTCGCTCTTCTGTCACGACGGGCATAGCTCAGGCCCTTCATTACGGTTTCATTTGCTTTTTTGAATTGTTTGCTCTTGGCACCTCTGTAGCCTTTGGCCAGGGCCAGGATGTGTTTATGACGTCTATGGGCAGTTACGCCGACTTTGATTCTTGCCATTGTTCAAGTTCCTCCTTGGATATTCTCTACACTCAGATTATGCGTACGGCAGCATTTTGGCTACGCGTTCATGATCGGTCTTATGTACCAGAGTTGCTTTGCGCAGGTTTCTCTTCCGAGCGGGAGATTTGTGTTCCAGGATGTGGCTCCGGAAAGCTTTACCACGTTTGAATTCACCGGAAGCGGTAGCTTTAAAGCGTTTAGCAGCAGATCTGCGGGTTTTCATTTTCGGCATGATTGGACATCCTCCTTGTTATTTGGAACTTTTGGGAGCAACGATCATGATCATGTTGCGTCCTTCCAGTTTCGGCTTTCTTTCTACAGTTGCGATTTCCTGCAGTTGGTCAGCCATTCTATTCAGTAATTGTTCACCCAGTTCAGGATGGGTCATTTCACGGCCCCGGAACATGATGGTGACTTTTACCTTGTCACCGCCCTGTAAGAAGCGGATGGCATTCTTGGTCTTTACATCGAAGTCGTGATCTTCGATCCGGATCCGGAGTTTCACTTCTTTTACGTCGATGATTCTCTGGCGTTTCCGGGCTTCCTTTTCTCTCTTCTGCTGTTCATAGAGATACTTGCCGTAATCCATGATGCGGCAGACAGGAGGTTTGGCTTTCGGGGCGATTTCCACCAGGTCCTGGTGTTTTTCTTCCGCCAGGTGCAGGGCATCCCGCAGGGACATGATCCCCAGTTGTTCGCCGTCAGCCGTGTTCACACGGACTTCTCTTGCGCGGATGGCTTCGTTGATCCGCAGTTCTTCTTTTGCTATGACGTTCACCTCCAGTGATTCTGACAAAAGACAATAAAATAAAACGGGCGAACCAAAGTCCACCCGTTACAAAATCCAGTATCACTGACCCTGTCGAGCATCGCCGCAAGGTGAGAAGCAGGTGGCCTCTACTTTGGTTACTTGATTATTATACCATAGAGAGAAAAAATTGCAAGCAATTTTTCCTATTTCATCAGCCCCAGGAACCGTTCCATGGGCAATACCCGGTACAGCACCAGGCAGATGATCAGATCGGGGATCAGATAGGTGCCGTTGGCCACCAGGGAATACACCACCGGGCTCATGCCGGCCGGCGCGTAGCTGGCAAAAAAGGCCACACCGGAAATGAAATGGCACAGATACCGCACTCCCACAGCCACCACCATGCCCCCGAAGGGATGCTTCGGGAAGAACCCGCACAGGCCCAGTGCCATGAAAGGCAGCGGATAATCGAACAGCACCTGCACCGGATGCAGGATGTAGGGATTCAGCAGCAGGTTCAGGATGCCGTAGGCGAATCCGGCCAGAAATCCCACTTCCGGCCCGTAGGCAAAGGCGATGAGCATGATGGGCAGCATGCCCCCCAGGGTCACCGTGCCCCCGTAGGGCATCCGGTACAGGGGCAGCAGGCTCAAAATCAGGGTCAGGGCCAGGAGCAGCGCACAGCAGGTCACCTGATGGGTGGAAAGCTTCGTCTTCCGGGCCCGCAGCAGCCCGTACAGCAGCACCAGCACCCCTGCCAGGGTCAGCACGGTCAGCGGACTCTTTTCAATCATGGAAAGGAACTTCATGCTTCTTCCACCTCTTTTCTGGCTTCCCGCATGATCCGGATTTCTTCGGCATACCCATCCAGATCATTGGGGGTTTCCAGGATAAAGGGCAGTTTCCGCAGGGCCGGATGGTTCACCACATGTTCCAGGGCCGGAAGGCCGATCATCCCCTGCCCCAGTTTCTCGTGCCGGTCTTTGGCCGCACCTAGGGGATTCTTGCTGTCGTTCAGATGGATGGCCTTCAATTTTTCCAGCCCCAGCACATCGTCGAACTCCTGCAGCACCCCGTCCAGGTCGTGGACGATATCGTAGCCCCCGTCCCAGACGTGGCAGGTATCCAGGCAGATGCCCACTTTTTCCGGATGTTCCAGCCGGTCCAGGATGGCCCGCAGTTCCCCGAAATTCCGGCCCATTTCCGTCCCCTTCCCCGCCATGGTCTCCAGCAGCAGCGTGGTATGCATGGCCGGATCGATGATCTGGTTCAGGATCTCCCCGATGAGCACAATGCCGGTCTGGCTGCCCTGGCCCAGGTGGTTGCCCGGATGCATGTTGTAATAGTTGCCGGGCAGGGCCTCCATTTTGCGCAGGTCGTCGGCCAGGGTCTCACGGGCGAACTCCCGCACATGGGGTTTGCTGGAGCAGGGGTTCAGGGTATAGGGAGCATGGGCCACCAGGGGGACGGCCCGATTGGGTTCCCACAGTTCCCGAAAGGCGGCCACGTCGGCCGGATCGGTCTCCCTGGCCTTGCTGCCCCGGGGATTGCGGGTGAAAAAGGCAAAGGTATCCGCCCCGATGCTGAGCGCGGTCCTCCCCATGGCCGCAAACCCCTTGCTGCTGGACAGGTGACATCCGATATGTAACATAAACAGGATCCTTTCTAAGATAACAACGCACTGTACCATAAATTCGTAGGGGCTACCCGTCAGGGGAGCCCGAACCCAGGTCGCCCAGAGGGCCAACCGGTTATCTCGTACCTGGGAACGGACGTCCCTTATGGGCCGTCCCTACGCATTTCTTTCGTACATCCGATATATTCCTTATTATTTCGCACTGTTGGTGAAGTCATAGGGCAGTTCGATAATGAACCGCATGCCCTTGCCTTCGGCGTTGTCCGCCTTGATCAGACCTCCCAGCAGGTGTACCAGGCGGTGGGTCACAACCAGCCCCAGGCCTCCATGGACCTTGGCACTGCCCACCTGCCGGGTCAGCTCAAAGGGCAGGAACACTTTGTCCACCATATCCTGGGGCATCTTCATGCCCGCACACAGCACGGTGAACTCCATGCACACCTTTTTGTTCTTCACCAGCTTCTGGCGCACGGCGCACAGCACCCGCTGCCCCTTCTCCGTAAACAGCAGCGCATTGGTCAGGAGGTTCAGCAGCACCTGTTCCAGCCGTTTCTCGTCTCCCACCAGATGGGTGTACAACAACGGTTCCACATTGCAGGAATAGGAAATCCCCCGCTTGGCCGCCTCTTTCTGGAACAGAGCGTTCATTTTTTCCAGGGTTTTGTCCACGTCAAAGGCTTCGCTGCGGGTTTCCAGGGTCCCGTTTTCCATGTCGGACAGTTCCTTCACGTCTTCGATCATGCTCATCAGGTACCGCACTTCGCTCTGGCTCTGCTCCATGTATTCCTTCCGCCGGTCCGGGTCCACTTCTCCCTCGGTCAGCGTCAGATTGCCCATGATGTCCCGCAGGGCTTCCCGGGTATCCTGGCTGATCCGGTTCAGGAATTCCGCCTTGGCCTGGACGGCCTCTCTGGCCTGGTCCCTGTCCTGGCTCAGCCGGGCCCGTTTTTCCATCTCAGCGCCCCGAGTGTCGTTCACATCCCGCTTCAGCAGCAGGCAGCTGCGGGTATGGATGGCGTCCTTCTTCACGCCCTGGAACAGGATGGATTTCCAGTGCCAGGTCCCGTCCGCCGCTTTTTCCCGGGCGGTGAATTCCACTGGCTGGCAGGTCTTCATGGCCTTTTCCAGATACCCTTTCAGCACCTCTTCCGGGTACTTGGCCGCATCCTCCGGCAGCAGGGGGCCGATCAGGTCACTGAGGCTGTCCAGGTCCCGTTCCTGGATTTCCAGCCGGCCATCCCGGAAATGGTACCGGTAGGCTTTCTGTTTCTTCCAGTCCACATCTTCCAGACTGTCATAGGTATCGCACAGGTGGCTGATCATGCCACTGATCTGATAGGTCAGCCGCCGCTGCCGGCGCAGCTGGTGTACCCGGAACCGGTAGGCGATCAGCAGCAGGACGAAAATGCCCGCCATCACTTCCATGCCGGTACGGACAAAAGGCAGGGAGGGAACCTGGTCCATGCCTCCCAGCAGGATCGTCTTCCAGCCTTCCAATTGCGCCATCAGGGTCTTCAAGATTTCCATGTTCCACGCTCCTTGCCGTTAGTTGTTCTGCAGCTGGCTGCGCAGGTATGCTTCTGCCGCCTCCAGCTGGTTCGTGCCTTCTTCGTCGGTGGCCTCCACTACCTGGTCGGGGGTGATGCCCACCTTGTCGATGCTGCGGCCGCTGGGGGTGTAGTACCTGGCCACCGTCAGCTTCACCGCCGTCTTGTTGCTCAGCAGGAAAATGTTCTGCACCACGCCCTTGCCATAGGTCTTCCCCCCGAACAGTCTGCCGGAACCGGTGTCCTGGATTGCGCCGGACACGATTTCCGCCGCACTGGCAGTGCCATGGTTGACCAGCACCGCCAGAGGGAATCCCACCGATTCCAGGGTGGAGCTTTCGGTCTGGGTGTTGCCGTCCTTGTCGGTGACCGAAACAATGGGGCCTTTGGGTACCAGGTACCGGGCCACACCCACGCCGCTTTCCAGCAGGCCTCCAGGGTTATCCCGCAGGTCCAGCACCAGGGCTTCCATGCCCTGCTCCTTCAGTTCCTGGAGTTTGGCGCCGAAATCCCTGGCGGTATCTTCATTGAAATTGGTCACCCGGATATACCCGATGTGGTCCTCATCCATGCGCCCGTAGACGCTCTTCAGTTTGATGTCGCTGCGGGTCACAGTGATGTCCTTTGGCTCCTCGTTCCCTCGTTGCAGGGTCAGGGTCACCTGGGAACCATCTTCGCCCCGGATCTGCTTCACCACCTGGTTCAGGTTCTGGCCGGAAAGATCATTGCCGTCGATTTTCAGCAGGATATCCCCGGCTTTGATCCCGGCCTGGAAGGCCGGTGTATCCTCAATGGGCGAAACCACCACGAACCGGCCGTCCTTCTGCTGGCCCATGACCATGCCCACCCCGCCGAAATGGCCTTCGGTCATGGTGGACAGGGCCGCAAAGTCCTGGTTGTCCAGGTAGGACGAATAGGGATCGTTCAAAACTTTGACCATGCCTTTCAGTGCCCCGTCATAAATGGCTTTCCGATCGGTTTCCCCTACATAATGACGCTGGATCAGATGCATGGTCCGGACGATCTGGAAAAGGGCACCCGGATCTCCGATCCAGTCTTTGATCAAATAATAGGTTCCTCCGCTGAAAACACCCAGCGAAAGGAAGAATACTCCCAGCATCTGGGGAGCTGTATATTTCTTTTTAAACATGGTTCTCCTTCATTCAGGAAATTGTGTCCCCCTGAAAGGGGGAAAGGACCCGCTTTGCGGGTAGGGGGTCTTACACCCGTTATATGACCCATCCCCCATCCATTCGGATGGTCCCCCTTCCCTTTCAGGGAAGGACAAACACCAGTCCCTACGGCAGATACTGCAGCGGGCTGGTCACTTCACCGTGGACACGGACCTCGAAATGGCAGTGGGGACCGGTGGAATTGCCGGTGCTGCCGGCCAGGGCAATGGTTTCTCCCTTGCCCACCTGCTGGCCCTCGCTAACCGTAATGGAAGAGTTATGCCCGTACAGAGTCACCAGGCCGCCCCCATGGTCGATCATGACCGCGTTACCGTAGCCGCCCATCCAGCCGGCGTACACCACGGTGCCGCTGTCCGCTGCATGGACCGGTTCTCCATAATCGGCGCCGATGTCCAGCCCTGCGTGGAAGATCTGGGTCCCCCAGATGGGATGTACCCGCCAGCCGAAAGGCGACGTGATCTCCCCGTTGACCGGCCACATGAACTGACCGGTCCCGTGGGCCTGGGCCGCCAGACGGCCCTCTTCCTCCATACGCTGGATCATGGCCGTGATTTCCTGGCTGTTGCGCTGCAGTTCCTCATACTCTGCATCCAGTCTGGCTTTCTCTGCCAGGGCCTGTTCGTACAGGGCCTGCCGTTCCACTGTCTTCTGGGCAATGACCTTCTGTTCGGCGGCCGCTTCCCCATGGATGGCCTCCAGCTCCCGCCGGTTGTCATCCAGCACGGCTTTCTGCTGCTCCAGGGCCGTTTTCTGGCTCTGCAGGGTTTCGATCAGTTTGAAGTCCCGGCGGATCACCCGCTGGAGCAGGTACATCCGGGAGGCAAAATCCCGGAAATCCGTGGACCCCAGCAGCACATCCAGGTAGTTCACCTGGCCGTTTTCGTAGATATCCCGCAGGCGCTTCTGGTAGACCTTCCGGGTCTTGTTGTAATCGGCCTCCTTGGCTTTCAGGGCCGCCTGGTTCTGGCGGATCCTGATCTCCAGGGCACGCTGCCGGCCCTCTATCTCAGCCAGCTTCCGTTTGGCTTCCGCCAGCTGGTTCTGGGCAGCCACCAGCCGTTCCACGGCATTGCCGATTTCCTGTTTTTTCTGTTCCCGCTGGGCATCCTTGGCGTCCATCTGTTGCTGGATCTCTTCCAGCTCTGCCTTCTTATCCTCGATGGATTCGGCCCAGGTCACCGGTGCCGACAGCTGGGCGCCCAGCAATACCGCCGCCAGGGCGGCTGCACATGTCTTCATCCGGCCGCCTCCTATACGTCCAGGAATTTCCGCAGGGAAATGCTGCTGCCCAGGGCCCCGATCAGGGTCCCCACCAGCACCAGCACCCCGCACAGATAGCCCATGGTGGGCCAGGCGGGCAGCATGGGGAAGAAGGCCAGGGTGGCGTAGATCCGGGCCAGGATGGCCGTATACCCCTGGTACAGGGCCAGGTCGGCAATGGCAGCCCCGATGAGCCCCATGAGCATCCCCTCCAGCAGGAAGGGCCAGCGGATGAACCAGTCAGTGGCTCCCACGTACTTCATGATGTTCACTTCCCGCCGCCGGGCAAACACGGTGATGCGGATGGTGTTGCTGATGATGAATAGGGTGGCCACAGCCAATAGAGCGATCAGCAGCACACCGCCGATCCGCAGCACCCGGGTCAGCTGGAACAGGTGGGTCACCACCTCCTGGCCGAACTTGGCCGTCTCCACGCCGGGCAGCTGCTGCAGCTGGGGCACCAGGCCGGGAATCCGCTCCGGCGTATCCACCTGAATCTCAAAAGAAGCCGGGAAGGGGTTGTCCTGCCCCAGGGCATCCAGCAGTTTCTGCTGGTCCCCCAGCCGGGACTTGAATTCCTGCAGGGCCTGCTCCTTGGTCACCGGCTTCACCTGCACGATGCCCTCGGTGCTTTTCAGCACCTTGTCCACCTGCTTCAGCTGCTCGGCCGTAGCCTTGTCCTGCATGTAGACGGTAACCTGCACCTGGCTTTCCAGCTGACGGGCCAGGTTGTTCACATTCAGCACCATGGTGAGGAACATGCCCAGTACCAGCAGGGACAGGGCTACCGTGCTGATGGAGGCGATGGTCATCAGGGAGTTCCGCTTGAAAGAGGTCAAGGTTTCTTTGATGTAATACCATTTCGTACTAAACTTCATACCCGTAAACTCCTTTGCGGTCATCCCGGACAATGCGCCCGTTTTCCAGGGCGATCACCCGTTTCTGCATATAGTCCACCATGGTCTTGTCGTGGGTGGCCATGATGATGGTGGTGCCGTTGGCATTGATCTGGGAAAAGATGTTCATGATTTCCATACTGGTTTCCGGATCCAGGTTGCCGGTGGGTTCGTCAGCGATCACCAGCAGCGGGTCGTTGACGATGGCCCGGGCAATGGCGATCCGCTGCTGTTCCCCGCCGCTCATCTCGCCGGGATAGGCATCGCCCCGGTCCTTCAGGCCCACCAGTTCCAGCACTTCCTCCACCCGCCGGCGGATCTTATGGCTGGGTGCCTCGATCACCTGCATGGCAAAGGCCACGTTCTCGTAGGCGGTACGGTTGTTCAGGAGACGGAAATCCTGGAACACGATGCCCAGCTGCCGGCGCAGGTATGGGATATCCCGCCGTTTCAGCTTCATCACGTCCACCCCGTCCACGAAGATCTGGCCGCTGGTGGGTTCGATTTCCCGGGAGATCAGCCGGATGAAGGTGCTTTTTCCGGCGCCGCTGGGGCCTACCAGGAACACGAATTCCCCGGCTTTGATTTCAACATTGATGTCTTCCAGGGCGACAGACCCCCCCGGATAGATCTTTCCTGCATGACGCATTTCCAGCATGGAAACAATCCTCCTACTTGTTTTGGATAAGGGCAAGGGCCCGGCCGATGTTGGCCTGGGCTTCCTGCCGCAGAGCCCGGATCTGGTCCCGGCGCTGCCGGCCGTCTTCCTGCCACAGCCGGCGGGCCTGCTCCACCAGTTCATCCGCCGTCACCCGGCCGATGGTATCCACCACATCGCCTTTCATGCCGTCCACGAACCGGTCCACTTTGGGATCGTAGGAAATGGCCATGAAGGGCACATCGTTCAAAGCGGCAAATACCAGGGCGTGGAGCCGCATGCCGATCAGCAGGTGGAAATTGCAGATCAGGTCCTGGTACTGCTGGGTGGAACATTTCTGTTCCAGGATGAACACGTTCTTCTGATGCTGCATCTGATTCCGCACCTGGGCGGACAGTTCAGCATCTGCCGGGAACTGCAGGGGCACAAACAGGATCTGGGCTCCGAACTCCTGCTGCAGCCGGTCTGCCGCCCGGGCGAATTCCCGGGTGAACCGTTTCTCCCCTTTCCAGTGGCGCAGCGCCAGCCCCACCACCGGACGGTCCAGGTCCAGGCCCAATTGCCTGAGCAGACCGGCGCCGGCGTCCTTCCGGCCCACCGGCAGGGAGAACACCGCATCGCTGGTCACATGGATGGTGGCCGGGTCGAAGCCCATGGAGCTGAGATCCTCCAGGGAACCGTCGTCCCGCACGGTGATCAGATCCGCTTTTTGACAGACCAGCCGGGTCAGGAAACGGCTGAACCGCCCCCGGATGGGGCCGATGCCCTGGGCAAAGAGCATGATCTTCTTCCCCAGGAGGCCGGCCAGGCCGATGATGGACAGATAATAATAAAGGCTCATGCGGCTGGTCACATTCTGCAGCAGGCTGCCGCCCCCCGAAAGGAGCAGGTCCGTACCTGCCATCGCCCGCAGGATGCCCCACAAGTTGAACCGATGGATGGCCTTTACCGGATGGAGCCGGGCCGTCACTTCCGGATGGCCGGAAATGACCGTCAGTTCCACCTGGGGGGCCTGCTGTTTCAGACTGGTCACGATGGCCGTAAGCATGGCTTCATCTCCTGCATTGGAAAAGCCATAATAGCCGGAGATCAGGATCTTACCCAACGGGATTCCTCCTCTTTTGGATCAGGCGCAGTACATGGGGATACGCCGCTGCAAAGATGGCCACCGCAATCAGGCCGGCCACCACACCCACCACGTACCCGTCCAGAGCCCGTACATAGCTCATGAGGATGGGGGTACGCATATGGCAGAACGTCTGCACCAGGCTGCCCTGGCCGATGGCCGCAACCGTGACGCACAGACCGTAGAACCAGGTGGGAAGCTGTTTCCAGGCCGCCCAGGCAGCCAGGAAGAAGGCCGGATGGCCGATGATGAATTCTTTTTCACGAGGCCGTGCCCACATGGTTTCCTCCAGGAAGAACCGGAGTTTCTGTTCCACCATGGGAACCGGTACCCCGGCCGTATGGCCGCTGCGGCCGATGAATACCCAGGCCACGAAGGCGAAGATGCCCAGGACCACCAGGGCTTTCAAATTCAGGGGACGATCCAGGAATTCCACCACCCGATGGAGGGGTTTCCGCCAGTCCTCCCCTTTCTTCCACAGCCCATGGGTCCGCAAAAACAGCAGCAGGGTCAGCAGCACCGGCAGCATGAAGGTGACCTTGACGCCCCGATAGATATCCATTTCCAGCAGGAACCGGGTATCACTGAGGATGCCGCCCAGAAGGGAGGCCCCGATCAGGGACAGGACGATGGTCTCGCCCAGGTGCAGGGTGGTACGGCACACCAGCTGGACCAGATTGCCCGCGTGGCCGCTCTGCCGCCAGATGCCCATCATCCGGTGCATGGAGAGCACCGGGAAGGTCACGGCCGCCCCCAGGGCGATGCCCTGCCGGGCCAGCAGGCCGAAAGGACCGGCAAACACCGCAGCTGACAGCACCACGCCCAGGCCCAGGGTGGTCTTCCCATAGTGTTCTTCCTTCAGTACACCCAGCAGCAGCAGGTACATGGAAAACGCCGCGGCCAGGGAAAAGGCCAGGGGTACGTACCACAGACGGCTGGGCTGGTACACCTTGAAGATGTCAGCCGGGCCCTTGGCAAAGCCTTTGCTGTCCACGTCCCTGGTCACCCGTTCCACGTAATCCAGGTTGGTCTGGAGCAGGGTCTTATTATCCCGGGGGGTCAGGAAGGTCTTGATGTAGTTCACCCGGATGTTCCGTTCCTCGTCCGCCAGGGACCAGCGCCGGAAGGCATCGAACACCTGCATCTTCCGCTGTTCCGCGTCGGCGATCACATAGGTGCGGGCCACCTGGTAGTTGGCCAGTTTGGCCAGTTCGGTGAGGCCGTCCAGCCGCACGAACTGCAGCTGGGTCACCCCTTCCACCATGCCCAGGGTGATGTGCCGTTTCAGCAGTTCTTTGGCTACCAGCGGCAGCTGTTTCTTGTTGCCCAGCATCTGTTTGCCGCTGCCAATGATCAGGCTCACATGGGCGCCGCTGTTGTCCAGCCGGTCAAAGAAGGCATGGATCTGCTCTTCCTCGCTGGCCGCTGCCGACGTATACCGTTCGCTGTAGTTGGTGGGACGGATGGCCACCATGAAACCGTTCTTCGTCACATCCTCCAGTTCATCCGTGGAGGGGCCCAGGTCCATTTCCCGGACACCCCGTTCGTCGCCGGCGATGGGGTTCTTGCTGATGATGGTATCCCCGTCGAAGCGCAGGATCAGCGGAGATGCGTTCATTTCCACGATCCGCTGGGGTCCGAAGCGCAGGCGGATGTCTTCTTCCACTTCCCGCAGGGCCCGGTCACTGGTACCGGCGGAGATGTACAGGGCATCCACCATGAAGTCGGGGTTGTCGATGATGGCCTGCCATTCAGGCCGCACGTTCTGCACCCGCCCCATTTCCAGCAGCTGGGCCCCGGTGAGCACGTTCACGGCCCCCTTCTGGGCCAGCTTGTCCAGGCTGGTGTCGAACACGGTCAGGGTGGTCACCCCCCGGTCCCGGAACTGCCTGAACACTTCTTCCTTCGGTACGCCCTCTTCCTGGGCGATCCGCAGCAGGCTGTTGTATTCCATGACGGTCTCCACCGTCTTGTTGGCTCTTTCCACCTGGATCCGCTGCCAGTTCAGGCACAGAGAAGCCACCAGCCCCAATCCCACCAGGGCCAGGAACAGTTTCTTATAGGTTTTCATGGCGATGTTCTCCTCTTAGTGTTTCAGGCTGCGCAGGTACGCTTCCACAAACAGGTCCAGATCCCCGTCCATGACGGCGGAGATGTTGCCGGTTTCGGCGCCGGTGCGATGGTCCTTCACCATGGTGTAGGGCTGGAACACATAAGAGCGGATCTGGCTGCCCCATTCGATGGCCTGGTAGTCGCCGGCGATCTCGCTGATTTTCTTGTCCTGGATGGCCTTTTCATATTCGTACAGTTTGGCACGCAGCAGGGCCAGGCAGCGTTCCTTGTTCTGCAGCTGGCTCCGTTCGTTCTGGCACTGCACCACGATGCCCGTGGGAAGATGGGTCATCCGCACGGCCGAGGAGGTCTTGTTTACGTGCTGTCCGCCGGCACCGCTGGCCCGGTAGTAGTCCACCCGCACATCATCCATGTTCAGGTCCACTTCCACGGTTTCGTCCAGTTCGGGCATCACATCCACCGCCGCAAAGGAAGTATGGCGGCGGGCATTGGAGTCAAAGGGAGAGATCCGCACCAGCCGGTGCACGCCTTTTTCGCTCTTCAGAAAGCCATAGGCGTTGTGACCGGAGATGGTCAGGGTGGCACTCTTTACCCCGGCTTCTTCCCCGGGCAGCAGGTCCATCAGGTCCACCGTGAACCCCTTCCGTTCGGCATACCGGGTGTACATCCGGAGCAGCATCTGGGTCCAGTCCTGGGCTTCGGTGCCGCCTGCCCCGGCGTGCAGGGTCAGGATGGCATTGTTGGCGTCGTACTGATCGCTGAGCAGCATGCCCAGTTCCAGGTCGGCCAGGGTCTTTTTGGCCCCTTCCACTTCTTCTTCGATTTCGCCCTGGAGGCTTTCGTCCTTTTCCTCCATGGCCATTTCCCACAGGGTTTCCACGTCGTCCAGCTTCTGGACCAGACCATGGAAGGTCTCTACTTCACTTTTCAGGTTGTTGGCTTCCTGGGCCACGGTCTGGGCCTTATCCGGGTCGTCCCAGAACCCCGGGGCAGCCATCTGGTGCTCCAGGTCGGCGATCCGTTCGGTCTTCTGGGGGATCTTCAAGCCCCCCTTCAGTTCGTCCAGTTTGTCTTTCAATTGGGTGATTTCCGGTTTCAGTTCTTCCAGTAACAAGGTTTTCCAGCCCTTTCTTTATGGTTTTAACAAGGGAAAAACGAAGCCGGGTTTCCCCAGCTTCGTTGGTTGCATCGTCAGTTTTTCGTTGCTTGCGGATGGCTTTCCGCCGGACTCTTGTCCTGTTCAGCGGTGCCGTCCACATTGGGATTGTTCACAGAGGCCTGGGACAGATGATCTTCTACCGTAGGCTGGGTCACCACGTTCACACGGTACATGTACCGGACCACATCATCCACAATGGCTTCCTTCATCGCTTCAAACATATCGTAGGCTTCGAACTTGTATTCCACCAGGGGATCCCGCTGACCGTAGGCCCGCAGCCCGATCCCTTCCCGGAGGGCATCCATGGCATCCAGGTGTTCCATCCAGTGGGTATCCACTACCTTCAGCATCACCAGGTTCTCCAGTTCCCGCATGATGGGAGCCGTGATGGCCGCTTCCCGTTCGTTGTAGTAATCGTGTGCCACCTTATGCAGGTATTCTTCCAGTTCCTCCCGGCTCATGTTGGCCAGTTCGTCGGCCTTCAGCCTGCCGGCCGGGGCATAGAATTCTTCGGCATATTTGATCAGGGCCGGGATGTCCCAGTCTTCGCTGTAGGCTTCCTTGGGGGCGTACATGTCCATGGTCCGGTCCACGATGTGGTCGGCCATGCTCAGCACCGTTTCCTTCAGGTCTGCCTTCTCCAGGATCTTCCGCCGCTGGTCGTAGATGACTTCACGCTGTTCGTTCATCACATCGTCGTATTCCAGCACGTGTTTCCGGATGTCGAAGTTCCGGCTTTCCACTTTCTTCTGGGCGTTCTCGATGGAGCGGGTCACCAGTTTGTGTTCGATGGGTTCATCCTCGTCCATCCCCAGCTTGTCCATGATGCCGGAAATGTTGTCGGAGCCGAACAGCCGCATCAGGTCGTCTTCCAGAGACAGGTAGAACCGGGTGGAACCGGGGTCGCCCTGCCGGGCGCACCGTCCGCGCAGCTGGTTGTCGATCCGGCGGGATTCATGCCGTTCCGTACCGATGATGTGCAGCCCGCCCAGTTCGGCCACGCCTTCGCCCAGGGTGATGTCCGTACCACGGCCTGCCATGTTGGTGGCAATGGTCACGGCCCCCATCTGGCCGGCATCGGCTACGATCTCTGCTTCTTTTTCATGGTACTTGGCATTCAGCACGTTGTGGGGAATGCCTTTTTTCTTCAGCATGGCGGACAGCTCTTCGCTCTGGGCGATGGAGGTGGTACCCACCAGCACCGGGCGCCCTACGGCGTGCAGCTTTTCGATGGCCTTCACTACAGCCCTGTACTTGGCCCGTTTCGTCTTGTAGATCACATCCGGATAGTCGATACGGATGTTGGGCTTGTTGGTGGGGACCACGATTACATCCAGGCCGTAGATCTTCTGGAATTCCTGTTCCTCCGTCTTGGCAGTACCGGTCATGCCGGCCAGCTTGTCGTACATACGGAAGTAGTTCTGGAAGGTGATGGTGGCCAGGGTCTGGCTTTCCCGTTCCACCTTCACATGTTCCTTGGCTTCGATGGCCTGGTGCAGCCCTTCGGAGTACCGGCGGCCATACATCAGACGACCGGTGAACTCATCCACGATGATGACTTCCCCGTCTTTCACCACGTAATCCCGGTCGCGGATCATCAGGGCCTTGGCCTTCAGGGCTTCCATGAGCTGGTGGCTCAGGTCGGTGCCGTTCTGGGGGTCATACATGTTCTTCACGCCCAGCATTTTTTCCGCCTTGGCGATGCCGGCTTCCGTGGGAGCCACAGTCTTCAGCTTTTCATCCACCGTGTAGTCTTCTTTTTCCTTGAAGTTCTTGACCACATCGGCCATGATGTTGTACAGGTCCGTGGATTTTTCCCCGGGCCCGGAAATGATCAGAGGGGTACGGGCTTCATCGATCAGGATGGAGTCCACTTCGTCCACGATGGCATAATGCAGGGGTCGCTGGACCATTTCGTCCAGAGAGACCACCATGTTGTCCCGCAGATAGTCGAACCCGAATTCGTTGTTGGTCCCGTAGGTGATGTCGGCGGCATAGGCAGCTTTCCGGGCAGGGAAATCCATGTCGTGGACGATCAGTCCCACAGAGAGGCCCAGGAACTTGTAGACCCGGCCCATGTCCTCGCTGTCCCGGCGTGCCAGGTAGTCGTTGACGGTGACCACGTGGACCCCTTTGCCCTCCAGGGCGTTCAGATAGGCCGGCAGGGTGGCCACCAGGGTCTTCCCTTCACCGGTACGCATTTCAGCGATCTTGCCCCGATGGAGGATGCAGCCGCCGATGAGCTGTACATCGAAATGGCGCAGGCCCAGGACCCGGCGGGAGGCTTCCCGCACCACGGCGAAGGCTTCCGGCAGGATGTCATCCAGGGTCTCCCCCTTGCCCAGTCGCAGCTTGAATTCGTCCGTCTTGGCCCGCAGGCGGGCATCGCTCAGTCCGGAGATTTCCGGCTCCAGGGCATTGATTTTATCCACATAGCCCTGGCAGACCTTCAGTTCTTTCTTGTTCGGGTCCCCAAAGACCAGTTTCATCAGGTGTTCCAGCAAATTTTATCACTCCTCGATATCGAATGCGCATGGCGCAAAAAAATACACTCTATGAATCCATTTTATAATTGTAGCAAATGGCCCTATGAAAGTCAAAAAGAGTCGGGGCAAAAGCCTCGACTCTTTGTAAAAATTTGATGAAATTCCCGTAAATCTTCCGCAACTGGAAACTTTTACACCAGTTCCGGGTTGATCAGGCCATAATCGCCGTTCTTTCTGCGATATACGATGGCCATTTTTTCCGTTTCCGCATTGAAGAATACGAAGAAGTCATGGTTCAGCATGTTCATCTGCATGATGGCTTCCTGTACACCCATGGGGCGCATGGCGTAGTTCTTGACCCGGGCAACCGTGAATTCGCCGGTTTCTTCCGGCAGTTCTTCGTCATCAGGCAGAGGAGCCGGTTCCGCATCCTTGAAGTTGCTGTATTTCCGTTTCATCAGACGGGTCTTGTATTTATGGATCTGCCGTTCGATCTTTTCCACGCATTCATCGATGGATGCATACATATTATCGGAAGTTTCCTGAGCCCGCAGGACAATGCCGCTGGCCGGTACCGTGATTTCTACCGTATGTTTGCCTTTCTCCACACGCATCACGGCAGTGATCTCGCCCACCGTCTTGAATTGTTTGGTGATGGTCTGGACACGTTTTTCCACGTAGTCTTTTAAAGCCTGGGTGACCTCGATGTTTTTACCACGAACTTTTACTGCCATAATAACTACCTCCTCACCGGTGGAACATTTCCCACCGTTCTTACTATATATATTCTACAACTATCCGGTAATTCCTGCAAAGGATTCCAAAAAAATGTAACAAATTTTAGGCGAAAAACAAAGACCTGGGAGCGGACGTCCCTTATGGGCCGTCCCTACGGAAACAGCGGAAATGGTGCTGCCTGCGTAGGGTCTACCCGTAAGGGGAGACCGTTTCCAGGTCGCCTGAAAGGCTTTACAAAATTTTCGACAGGAAACTCTGGGCCCGTTCATTCTTGGGATGGGCAAAGAACTCTTTCGGGTCGCCCTGTTCCAGGATCTTGCCCCCGTCCAGGAACAGGATCCGGTCACCCACTTCCCGGGCAAAGCCCATTTCGTGGGTCACCACCACCATGGTCATCCCTTCCTGGGCCAGGTTCTTCATTACGTCCAGCACTTCGTTGATCATTTCCGGATCCAGTGCGGACGTGGGTTCATCGAACAGCATGGCCTTGGGTTTCATGCACAGGGCCCGGGCGATGGCCACCCGTTGCTGCTGACCGCCGGACAGGCTGGCCGGATAGGCGTCCGCCTTGTTCAGCAGTCCCACCTTGTCCAAGTACTTTTTGGCGTTTTCCACGGCTTCTTCCTTACTTTCATGGCGCACAATGGTGGGTGCCAGGGTCAGGTTATCCATCACCGTCATATGGGGGAACAGGTTGAACTTCTGGAACACCATCCCCACTTCCTGCCGGACTTCGTTGATGTTGGCCTCCCCGTTCAGAGGGATGCCGTCGAAGGTAATGGTGCCGGCGGTGGGCACTTCCAGATAGTTCAGGCAGCGCAGGAACGTACTCTTACCGCCGCCGCTGGGGCCGATGACCACCACCACTTCCTGTTCTGCGATGGTCACGTCGATGCCTTTCAGGACCTGATTGCTGCCGTAGCTTTTGTACAGGCCCTCCACTTTGATCATCTCATTGTTCATCTTTCTTATACCTTCTTTCCAGAGCGCCTACGAACCGGGCCACGGCAAACGTCATGATCAGGTAGATGAAAGCGACGCTCAGCCAGATTTCAAAAGAGGCATAAGTCCGGGCAATGATCAGCTGGCCTCGACGGGTCAATTCTTCGAAGCCGATGACGGAAACCAGGGAAGAATCCTTCAGCATAGCGATGAATTCGTTGCCCAGGGGCGGGATGATCCGCTTGAAGGCCTGGGGCAGGATGATGTGCTTCATGGTCTGCCACCAGGTCATCCCCAGGCTCCGGCCGGCTTCCATCTGTCCTTTGTCGATGGATTCGATGCCGCCCCGGAAGATTTCCGCCACATAGGCCCCAGAGTTGATGGAGCAGGCAGAAATGGCAGCCACATAGGCATCCACCCGGTGGTGGATCAGCGCAGGCAGTGCGAAATAGACCAGGAAGATCTGGACCAGCAGAGGGGTGCCCCGCAGGAAATCTACATAGATATTGCCCAAAACGCGCAAAGCCTTGACCCCACACAGACGGATCAAGGACACCACGATACCGATGGCCAGGCCCAGACCGACGCTGACCGCGGTAATCTCAACAGTGACGCCTGCCCCGGCGAGCAGCAGGGGCAGGGAGTCTTTGATAATCTCAAAATTCATGCATTCTCTTCCTTTGTACCGAACAAATTATTTGGCTGCAGGAGCCTTGCCGAACCATTTGGTGTAGATCTTGTCGTATTCACCGTCTTTCTTCAGTTCAGCCAGGGCCTTGTTCACATCAGCCGCCAGTTTGCTGTCTTTCTTGAACGCAAAGCCATAGGATTCGGCATCCATGGTCTCGCCCACCATCTTATCCTTGTCCTTGCCTTCCTTGGTCATATAGTAGGCAGCCACCGGTTTGTCGATGATAACGGCATCCACGCCCTTGTTTTCCAGTTCCAGGAACACTTCGGCGTTGGTGTTGAAGCTGGTTACCTTGGCACCGGGAACCTTGGCCGCCTTGTCAGCACCGGTGGTGCCGATCTGTACGGCGATTTTCTTGCCTTCCAGGTCTTTCAGGCTCTTGATTTCGTTGTTGTCTTTGGTCACCACGATGGTCAGACCGGAAGTGTAGTACGGATCAGAGAAGGTCACAGCCTTTTTCCGTTCGTCCGTGATACTCATGCCGGCGGCCACCATGTCGATGTTGCCGGAATTCAGGGCCGGGATCAAGGCATCAAAGCCCATATTCTGGATTTCTACCTTCATGCCCATCTTCTTGCCCAGGGCACGGGCCAGATCCATATCGAAACCGGCAAATTCCTTGGAATCCTTTTCCTGGAATTCAAAGGGAGCAAACGTGGGTTCCGTCCCGACTTTCAGCACTTTCTGCTCCTTAGAGGCTTCTTTGCTGCCACCACCGCAGCCGGCGGCCACCGCCATCATCAAAGCTGCCAGTAAACCTGCTACCACATGTAATTTTTTCATTGGACTTCCCTCCATCTTCATAATGTAATCATTATACAGCTTTACGTATATTAATACAACTGTTTTTTCGTTTATGGAATGGGGCAGAAAAAGAAAAGGACGGCCTCACGGGACCATCCTTTTTCGAAAAAACATTGTCATTCAGCCTTGAACCATTTGTCGTAAATCTTCTGGTATTCGCCGTCTTTCTTCAGTTCGGCCAGGGCCTTGTTCAGCTTGTCACACAGTTCCTTGTTCTTCTTGGCCGTGGCGATGCCATAGAAATCACCCTTCTTGGGAGTACCCACGCTCTTGGCGTAGGCGCTGCCGCCCTGTTTCAGGAAGTACTGGAGCACCGGCAGGTCGCTGATCACTGCATCGGCCCCGCCGTTCTTCAGTTCCAGGCAGGCCAGATCGCTGCTGTCGAAGGTCTTGACCTTGGCGCCCTCGATGGTTTCTGCATATTTGGCGCCGGTGGTCCCGATCTGTACGGCAATGGTCTTGCCCTTCAGGTCATCCAGGTTCTTGATGGCGTCGTTGTCTTTTTTCACCAGAGCCATCAGACCGGATTCATAGTAGGGATCGGTGAAGTTCACTTTCTGTTTCCGGGCGTCGGTGATGCTCATGCCCGTAATGGAAACGTCGATGTTCCCGGATTCCAGGGAAGGAATCAGGCCATCGAAGGCAATGCTCTTGATGGTGACTTTTTCGTAGCCGGCTTTCTTGGCCAGGGCGTTGATCAGGTCGATATCGAAGCCCTGTACCTTGCCGTCTTTTTTATCGGTGAATTCAAAGGGTGCGAAGGAAGGGTTGGTCCCTACGATCAGTTCCTTCTTGCTGTCAGCCGCTTTTTTGTCATTGCTGCTGGTGCTGCCGCCGCAGCCTGCCGCGGCCACGCACATCATCAGCCCGGCCAGGATTCCAGCGAACATCTTCATCTTTTTCATAAATATTCCTCCTCATTGGCCCTTGTATGGGTACATATCTTTGTTTGATGTTATGATTATACATCTTCATTTATTTTTATGCAACAGTATTTTATAAAAAAAATGAGCCGCAGGCGAATTTTTTCCTGCGGCTGGAGACTAGAGACTCGTGACTTCTCTGTCTGGACTGCTCATTTGAACCATTTGTCGTAAATCTTCTGGTATTCCCCGTCCTTCTTCATATCCTGCAGGGCCTTGTTCAGCTTGTCGCACAGGGCCTTGTTCTTTTTGGCCGTGGCGATGCCATAGAAATCGCCCTTCTTGGGTTCGCCCACAGCCTTGGCGTAGGCACTGCCCCCCTGTTTCAGGAAATACTGGAGCACCGGCAGGTCGCTGATCACCGCATCGGCCCCGCCGTTCTTCAGTTCCAGGCAGGCCGTATCGCTGGTGTCGAAGGTCTTCACCGTGGCCCCTTCGATCTTACCGGCGGCTTCGGCCCCGGTGGTGCCCAGCTGCACGGCAATGGTTTTCCCCTTCAGATCATCCAGGCTCTTGATGGTGGTGTTCTCTTTCTTCACAATGGCCATGAGCCCGCTTTCATAATAGGGATCGGTGAAGTTCACCTTCTGCTTCCGGGCATCGGTGATGCTCATGCCGGCAATGGCCACGTCGATGTTCCCGGCGTCCAGGGCCGGGATCAGGGCGTCGAAGCCCATGCCCTTCACCGTCACTTTCTCAAAGCCGGCCCGTTTGCCCATGGCCTTGATCAGATCCATATCGAACCCGGTGATCTCACCGCTCTGTTTGTCCGGAAATTCAAAGGGTGCAAAGGACGGTTCCGTCCCCACGATCAGTTCCTTTTTTTCCGCCGGTTTGCCGGCGTCTTTGGTGGACGTGCTGCCACAGCCGGCAGCCCCGATGACCATCATCAGTGCGCAGAGCAAAACCATTACTTTTTTCATTGAAATCCCCCCAGATCGAATATAGAGTGTTACTTTTTCATAAGGAATGGTGTTATTATACAGTCTTGTGCATTTTTATTCAATACATTTCAGGCAAGTATCCTGTATACTTATCTGTTTTCGGGCGCAAAAAAACAACTCAGCTGACCTGGTTTTCGCCCCCACACTCGCCTGCTGGAGGGTTCGCTCCTAAGCTTCGTGCTCCCCACTACTGCCTCTCTCGCATTTTGCGGCAGGACTTACTTCTAAGCTGCACCGTGCTCACAGGGGTTTCCCTGCTTACGTGGATCGTTTTGCCTGCAACTGGCATCGACTTGCAACCACAGACCTGAGTTGTTTCCTTCATTATAAAAGGCCGTGCAAAGTTTGGCAACGGGAAATTCACAAATGGCCGGTTTTATAGTATACTTTAGTTTGCAAGTCTGAAATCACAAGCAAAGGTCGCGGTCCCATGATCACCATACCCCAATTCCTGGATTTTCCCACGGATACAGATGCCAAAGAGGTCGTTTCCCTGTTCCTGCGACTGCTGGAACTGAAAAACCATGACCTGTTCCTGCACAGCCAGCAGGTGGCCAATTATGCGGTGGCCACTGCGGCCAAGATGGGGCTGCCCCTGAATGAAGTGAACTGCATCAAGATGGCCGCTCTGCTCCACGACATCGGGCAGCTGGCCATCCCCAACACCATCCTGGCCAAATACCCGTACTTCAATATCCGGGAACGGGCATCCTACCGGCGTCATTGCCTGGCCGGTGCCAGCATGCTGGAGAACATCCCGGCCTTTGAACGGATCCGGAAGATCATCCTCCACCACCATGAGAACTGGGACGGAAGCGGGTATCCCAAGCGGCTGAAAGGGGTGAACATCCCCATCGGCAGCCGGATCATTGCGGTATGCAACTTCTACGACCGGAAGTGCAACCCCTGTACCCGGCAATGGGTCATCGCCGGCAGCAAAAGTCCCCAGGTGATCCGGGACCTGGCAGGGATCAAGTTCGACCCGGATGTGGTCCAGGCTTTCTTTGAATCCATCAGCAATCTATGAGGGGAGTATTTCGTATGAAGAATTTCAGCGTCAAGACCAGCGATACCTGTGCCAAACAGATCGACTTCAGCCTGGAAGACGGCAAACTGCACAACATCCATTTCTACGGCGGCTGCCCGGGCAACCTGAGTGCCATCAGCAAACTGCTGGAGGGGGCCGATGCCAGACATGCCGTGGAACTGCTGAAAGGCAACAAATGCGGCAACAAGACCACCTCCTGTGCCGACCAGCTGGCCCAGGGCGTCGAAGAAGCCCTGAAGGAAGCCCACTGAAAAAGTGTCTGTCCCGGAACTCAGACCCGGGGAAAGAAAGAAAAAGGCCCGTCCTGCCCAGGACGGGTCTTTCAATTTATGATATAATGTAACTACTTATACACTTTTTTTGGAGGGACTGTATGCCAATCGGTATCATCTGCAACGCAGCCGCCGTCATCCTGGGCGGCTTCATCGGAAACCTGCTGGGACCCCGGCTTTCGGAAGATTTCAAGGAAAAACTGACCACCGTGTTCGGGGCCTGTGCCTTTTTGATGGGGATCATGTCCATCGGCTTCCTGAAGAACCTGCCGGCCGTAACCTTTGCGGTCATCGCCGGGGCCATCATCGGCCTGTGGATCCATCTGGGAGACCGGATCATCAACGGATCCCGGAACCTGGAAAAACTGATCAGCCGGGTCCTGCCCGCTTCTTCCGGAGACACCCAGATTTCCCGGGAGGAATACGAAAGCAAGCTGATCACCATCATCGTCCTGTTCTGTGCCAGCGGCACGGGCATCTACGGCAGCATGGTGTCCGGTATGGCGGGGGATCACAGCATCCTCATCGCCAAATCCATCATGGACCTGCCCACCGCCACCCTGTTTGCTTGTGAACTGGGAATCATCGTCGGCTTCATCGCCCTGCCCCAGCTGGTGATCTTTCTGGCCCTGTTCTTCCTGGCCCACGCCATCCTGCCTTTCTGCACCCCGGACATGATTGGGGATTTCAAGGCCTGCGGTGGGGTACTGCTGGTGGCCACCGGATTCCGGATGCTGCAGCTGAAAGATTTCCCCATTGCCGACATGATCCCGGCCATGGCCATCGTCATGCCCCTTTCAGCACTGTGGACGGGAGTGGTGGTGCCGCTGCTGTAACGGACGCCCCTGATGGGTCATCCCAGATAGCCCCCGTAAGAAAAAAATCCTTTTCCAACCACTACGCACCATCCACCCGCCACTGAAAAGAGGAGGCTGTGATTTTTCACAGCCCCCTCTTTTTTTACATCCGCAGCAGCAGTTCCCTGCCGATGACTTTTCCGTCTTCCATATATACCCTGGGCACCCGCTTGCTGATGTTGCAGGTGATTTCATAGGGAATGGTCCCGGCCTGTTCAGCCAGGTCATCCAGGGACTGCCGGTTCCCGAACAGCTCCAGCTCGCTGCCCACATCCACCCCGGGTTTATCCGTCAGGTCGATCATGCACATATCCATGCAGATCCGGCCCCTCTGGGGTGCCAGGCCCTGCTCCGTCACGAAGCTGCAGCGGTTGGACAGACACCGCATGAACCCGTCAGCGTACCCGATGGGCGCCACCCCCATGCGGGTGGTCTTATCACAGGTGTAGATGCCGCCATAACTGATCTTCGTGCCTTTGGGATAGATCTTGATGGTGCTGATGGTGGTCTTCACCGCCATCACCGGTTTCAGTCCCAGCTTCCGGGCAAATTCCCCATACCCGTACAGCAGCAGGCCCGGGCGCACCATGTCCAGATGGGTTTCCGGGAACAGGGTGGTGGCCCCGGTGTTGGCACAGTGACGCAGCTTGAACTTTTTGCCCGTGCGTTTTTCCACTTCGTCGCACACGTGCCGGAACAGCTGGAACTGGTGCTTCGTATAGGCCAGGGCTTCTTCACCGGGCTCATCGGCCACGGCAAAGTGGGTGAAGATTCCCTCCGGTTCCAGGCCGGGCAGGCTGCAGGCATGGATGATGCCTTCCACCCCATGCTCGAAATAATCCCCTTCGCAGATGTAGCCCAGCCGGCTCATCCCCGTATCCACCTTGACGTGGATCTTCAGGGTGCCCCCGTATTTCACCGCTTCTTCGCTGTATTCCAGGGCCTTGGCTTCACAGGTCACGGCCTGGGTGATGTTGAAGCAGATCAGCCGGTCCACCTGTTCCCGGGGCGTATGGCCCAGGATCAGGATGGGCATGGTGATGCCGTTGAACCGCAGTTCCATGGCTTCATCGATGCTGCTGACGGCCAGATAGTTGGCACCCAGCTTCTGCAGCTTCGTCCCTACCTGCACGGCTCCATGGCCGTAGGCATCGGCCTTCACCACCCCCAGGAATTTCACCTTGGGTCCGATGTGCTCCCGGATCTTATGATAGTTGTAGGCCAGGGCATCCAGATCGATTTCAGCCCAAGTGCGACGCAATGTGCTTTTCATCATGCAACTCTCCTTTTATGGTAATGACTTGTGCGTGCCTGCCGGAGGGTATTTTGCCTAAAGCAAAATCCGGACAGCGCCCTTACGGATGAGGATCGGCTCAGTGGTTCTGGAAAGCCCGTTCCAGGGCTCTCCACTGGGTACGGGGATTCACCCCCAGCACCACATGGACCGTGGCGCCGTCCGGCGCTTCCGTCAAAGCCCCGGTCCGGGTATCCACCGCCAGTTTCTTGTCTTCTCCGGTAAATTTGCCCGCATCCAGCAAATACAGTACCGGGAAAATGTCGTGGAGCACGGCGGCATTTTCCATGCCCCGCTGGGCGTGGGCCGCCTGGTTCCCCCGCAGCAGTTCCAGGAACTCCGGATAGGTCCCATAGCCGGCCAGTTTCTGGATTTCCGGTTCATCCACGATCTGGCTGCTGGTCAAATCCAGAGGGAACAGGGTAATGTCCAGGCCGCTTTTCAGCACCTGCTCCACCGCTCTGGGATCCCGGGAAAAATTGGCTTCCTCCTCCGGGTCCCCCGGATCTTCCCACAGGTTGCCTCCCACGATCCAGACCCTGTCGATCCGGCTTTTGATGTCCGGATCCTGGAGCAGATCCGCCAGGGTGGATAAGGGCCCGGTGGCAAGGTAGGTGATGTGGTGTCGCTGTTTCAGCTGTTTTTTCGTCAGCGCCAGGTCGCCGCTGCTTTCCAGCTGGTTCCTGGACAGGCCCAGCTTCTTCCGCCAGGCTTCCGAGATACCATATAGCCCGTCTTCTCCGTTGAAGCCGTCCTTCCCGTTCTTCCACTTCTTTCCCTTATAGGGACGATCCGCACCGGGCAGCACGGTCACTTTCATATCCAGGGCCCGGGTGACCAGCGCTGCATTGGCATAGGTCTGCTTTTCCGGTGCATTGCCGAAGGTAGCCAGCACCAGGTCGGGCACCTTCCCGTTCTGTTTCAGCAGGAACAGGGCAAAGGCATCATCGCTGCCCGGATCACCGTCATAGACCAGCGCCGGCGTGGAAAGCTCCCCGGTTCCCGGTCGGTCCGTCTCCGCAGCCGCCACCCCTGTCCCCAGGGTACAGACCAGCAGGGTCCCCACCACCAGGCTCCCGATCTTCTTACCAAAATTCCACAAGGATAACGCCTCCCAGCATTTGCTCCAGCAATTGAATCAATTTAAAGTATAGTACGCAGAAACCGTCCTTGCAAGTTTCTTCTTTCTGCCACAGGAGCCCGGAATATGATATAATCGTAGGGAAAGTTTTCTACCCCCGAGGTAAAGGAGTTGTCATACCATGGAACCCAATCCTGAACAAAAACAGCCGGAACAGCAGCCGGAAACAGAAAAAGCCGAAGAACCGGAAGTGATCGTCCCGGAAAAAGAAGAGCTGGAAGAGGAAGCTGCAGCGGAAGAGACGGAAGAAACCGCAGAAGCCAAAACAGCCGCGCAGACGGACGCTACCGCAGCCTCCGCCGAAAGCCAGCCGGAACAGGCCGCCAAAGACGCCGAAGTGGTGGATCAGCCGGCAGAAGTACCGGAAAAGCCTCTGCTGCAGGCCAAACAGTCCCTGATGTATTTCTTCTGGCCCCTGATTCTTACCATCCTGTACGTGCCTGCGGGCGTCATCTGGATCGCCGTCCGGTACCTGAAGTACAAATCCCAGGGCATGGTGCTCACCAACAAACGGCTGGTGATTTTGAAGGGTCTGTTCAAGAAGAAGCAGTTCATGTTCTCCCTGGACCTGGCCGCCAAAGCCATCGTCACCCAGGGCTTCCTGGGCAGAAAAGCCGGTTATGGCACTGTCAGCATCATCTACCAGAAAAAGGAATATTCCTTCGACTACGTCCGGGATCCCCAGGCCTTCGTGGAAGCATGTAAGAAGGCGTATGAGGATACGCAGGACTCAGTCACTAGTCAACAGTGACTAGTCACTAGTCAACAGTCACTAGCTAAAGGAAAGAACCCGCCCCAATTTTGGGACGGGTTCTTTTGGAATGTAAAAAACACGATCAGCGTTTTACGGGCATTTTTTCATAGATCTTGCTCAGGCGCTCCAGTGCTTCTTCCAGAGTCTTTTTGTTCTTGGCGAAGTGGAGACGCATGTATTTGTTGATGGGTTCGTAGAAGAAGGCGGAACCTGGCACGGCCCCCACCGTCAGGTAATCGTGGATCTTCCAGGTTCTATTACCCGATCAGCTTCTTAACGGCTGCCAGGACACCGTCGAAGTTGATGGCATGGGTCACTTCCGGAACGTATTCCACGTAGGTCACCTTGTCGTTCTTGTCGATGACCACCACGCCCCGGGCTTCCAGCCGCAGGCCTTCCATCAAGAAGCCGTAGTTCGTGCCGAAGGAGGCATCCCGGTGATCGGACAGGGTCACCACGTTCTTCACACCGGCAGCGCCGCACCAGCGGGCCTGGGCAAAGGGCAGGTCCATGGAAATGGTCAGGACCACCACATCGTCGGACAGTCCGGTCACATCCTTGTTGAACCAGCGAGTCTGGGCATCGCATACACCCGTATCCAGGCTGGGTACCACAGAGATCACTTTGATCTTGCCTTCATAATCCTTCAGGGTCTTTTCTGCCAGGCTGTTATCCACAACCTTGAAATCGGGAGCCTGCTGCCCCACTTTGATTTCCGGTCCAGCCAGGGTCACAGGGTTCCCCGCAAAAGTCACAGTCCGTTTTTCCATGTTCCATTCCTCCTATATGATAAGCATAATTTTAAAATCCATATCCGTTCATCGGATGGATACAGTATATCATTTTAATAATAATTCGTAAAGAGTTTTTGCATTGAATTTACAAAGAGTTGCGTAAAGCGGGTCCATCAGGGCAATCGACCCTTACGGACCGGGTGCTTATGTGGGGATAAAGTAAGAGACCACCGTTTGCGCGATGGTCTCTTTTTTCTATTGGAATTTGACAGGATGGATTACATCATGCCAGGCATGCCGCCGCCCATGGCAGGGGCACCTGCAGCCGGTTTTTCAGCCGGTTTGTCGGCTACAACAGCTTCCGTGGTCAGGATCATGGAAGCGATGGAAGCGGCATTCTGCAGGGCAGAACGAGTCACTTTGCAGGGATCCACGATACCAGCTTTGATCATGTCCACATACTGTTCCGTAGCAGCGTTGAAGCCGGTGCCTTTGGCAGCCTTCTTCACGCCTTCTACGATTACAGCACCTTCCAGGCCAGCATTGCTGGCGATTTGACGAACAGGAGCTTCAATGGCGCGGCGAACGATATCGATACCGGTCTTTTCGTCGCCTTCGGCTTCAGCTTCCAGTTTGTCCAGAACCGGCTGTACCTGCAGCAGAGCGGTACCGCCGCCGGCCACGATGCCTTCAGCCACAGCAGCACGAGTAGCGTTCAGGGCATCTTCGATACGCAGTTTCTTGTCTTTCAGTTCGGTTTCGGTGGCAGCACCAACTTTGATCACAGCCACGCCGCCGGACAGTTTGGCCAGACGTTCCTGCAGTTTTTCTTTGTCGAATTGAGACGTGGTGGCAGGGATCTGAGCACGGATGGAAGCAATCCGATCGGCCACAGCCTGTTTGTCGCCGCCGCCATCCACGATGGTGGTCATATCCTTGGTAACCCGTACCTGGCCGGCAGTACCCAGATCAGCCAGGGTTGCGCTGTCCAGTTTCCGGCCCACTTCTTCACTGATGACAGTAGCACCGGTCAGGGTTGCGATATCCTGCAGCATGGCCTTCCGACGATCACCGAAGCCAGGAGCCTTCACAGCCACAGCCTTGAAAGTGCCACGCAGACGGTTCACAACCAGGGTTGCCAGGGCTTCGCCTTCCACATCTTCAGCGATGATCAGCAGTTCACGGCCTTGTTGTACCACTTTTTCCAGAACCGGCATAATGTCGTTGATCAGGGTGATCTTACGGTCGGTAATGAATACGTACGGATTGCTCATAACGGCTTCCATCTTGTCAGGATCCGTTACCATGTACGGGGAAATGTAGCCACGGTCGAACTGCATGCCTTTTACGGTTTCCAGAGAAGTTTCCATGGTCTTGGATTCTTCTACGGTGATCACGCCGTCATTACCCACTTTTTCCATGGCATCGGCAATCAGGCCACCGATTTCTTCATCACCGGCAGAAATGGAAGCAACCTGTGCTTTTTCTTCCTTGGTGCTGACAGTCTTGGCCGTCTTCTTCAGTTCATCCACCAGAGCATCGGAAGCTTTCTTGATGCCCTTCTTCAGGACCATGGGGTTGGCACCGGCCACCACGTTCTTCATGCCTTCATGCACAATGGCCTGGGCCAGCACCGTAGCGGTGGTGGTACCATCGCCGGCGATGTCGTTGGTCTTGGTGGCAACTTCACGGACCAGGGCAGCGCCCATGTTTTCAAACGGATCTTCCAGTTCAATGTCCTTGGCAATGGTCACGCCATCATTGGTGATGGTGGGAGAACCGAATTTCTTTTCCAGGACAACGTTACGGCCTTTGGGCCCCAGGGTTACTTTTACGGCATCAGCCAGTTTATTGACGCCGCGTTCCAGGCCGCGACGAGCATCTTCATCAAATTTAATCAGTTTAGCCATTTCAATCGACTCCTTAATTCCAGATAATGTAAGGTGTGGTATCTTCTACCAGGTATGGGATTTCTTACTCTTCCACAACAGCCAGGATATCGCTGTCTCTCAGGATGATGTAGTCTTTCCCGTCCAGGGTCACATCACTACCGGAGTATTTGGCGAATACAACCGTATCCCCAGCCTTGACCTCGGAAGGAACCCGGGTCCCGTTTTCCAGCAGACGGCCCGTACCGACGGCAACGACTTTACCAGTCTGGGGTTTGTCTTTATGGGCCGTATCCGGCAGATAAATCCCGCTGCTGGTCTTTTCTTCCTGCACAATCGGTTCAACTACAACATGGTCATCCAAAGGTTTTAACATCTTACAGATCCCCTTTCAATTTCTATGAGCAATTTGATATTTTCTGGTGTTATTAGCACTCAATCTAATGGAGTGCTAACTACAGTATCTATAATAGCATGTTTCAAAAAAAAATCAAGCCCTTTGACTATTTTTTATCAAAAGGCTTGAAAATTTTCTGTTTCAGCTTCTGCACCACTTTATCGTAGTTCTCGGGCTGATGAGGAAACAGGCAATCGCTGCAGTCCTTCACCCCGCCGGCTAGGATTTTATAGGTGCCGCCGCATTCTGTTCCCAATAAATACAGAGGACAGTAGCAGAACAGGCAGTTGAAATGATCCGGGTCCGCATTCTTGTGGCAGGGGTAGAATTCACACTCCCGGTGGGAGAAGCATTTGTAGTTTGTGCTCATTTCCGGAAGGCTTCCCAGGCGCTGGCCAACTGGCCGAACTCTTCCATGGAAAGGCTCTCCCCTCTCCGCTTGGGGTCGATGCCCGCCTGCGCCATCAGATCCTTCACCTGGTCCGCGGAAAGGCCCAGGGTCTTCAGGCAGTTGCTCAGCATCTTCCGGCGCTGGGAGAACGCCGCCCGCACCACCTGGAAAAAGGCTTTGGGACTGGCGCTCACCGGCGGCTTCTCCCGTTTTTCACACACCACCACCATGGAGTCCACCCTGGGGGCGGGCATGAAATCATGGGCGGGTACCGGGATGGCCAGCCTGGGCCGGGAGTAATACTGAAGGGCCAGGGACAGCGGCCCGTACTCCTTGCCCCCCGGAGAGGCGATCATCCGCTCCGCCACTTCCTTCTGGACCATGACCACCAGCCGCTGCAGGGGCAGATCCTGCTCCAGCAGGGCGAAGATGATGGGAGTGGTTATATAGTAGGGAAGGTTGGCGGCCACCGTAAAGGGCCGATGCTCCGTCACCTCTGCCAGGTCGATCTTCAGGACGTCCCCGGGCACGATCTCCACATTCGGGTACCCTTCCAGGGTCCTGGCCAGCACAGGCAGCAGGCTGCGGTCGATTTCCACGCTCTTCACCCGGGCGCCAGTTTCGGCCAGTGCCTGGGTCAGCGTACCAATGCCCGGCCCGATTTCCAGCACCAGGTCACCAGGACCCACCTGGGCATATTCAGCAATGCCCCGTACCACTTTTTCATTGATGAGGAAGTTCTGCCCGAACTTCTTCTTGGCCCGCAGGCCAAAAGTCTCCAGGATATACCGGGTCACTTCCCGGCTGGCGATCACCGGATGCAGCATGGTGTCCATAGTTCTCCCTACTCCTCTTCCCTGTTCACTTGTTCCAGGGCAGCCTGGAATTCTTCCCGGGTCACCCCATAATTGTTCAGCCGGTGGACCAGCTGTTTCACATTGCCATAACCGATGCCCAGAATAGCACCCAGACGGTCTCTTCTTGCAGCAGCCTCCGGCGAACCGGACAGACCGGAAACAAATAAGTCCCGAGAGGAAAATTCCTTTCGGGGCTCCATTTCCTGGAAACGCACTTTGGACAGGGCTTTGCGGATGGCCTGGGGCTGAGCCTGTTCAATCCCCACGTCGTGGTGGGCCAGGGCCTCAGCCTTGGGCACAAAAGCCTGTCCGGCCTTGGGGAACCGCTCCGTCAAAAATTTTCGGATCCGTTCCCCGGCGCCGTCAGGATCGGTCATGATGATGATCCCGCGTTTCTTGTAGGCTGCTTCAATCAGAGCCAGCGTATAGGGAGCCAGGGTAAAGCCACCGGTTTCGATGGTATCCGCATCCACGGCCTTTTTCACCGCCACGGTGTCCATCTTTCCTTCAACGACCAGCACTTCTTTCAGCACGATTTTCTCCTGGTATCACAAAAAGTAAACAGTTACATCCCGTCGACCCCAGTCCATGGCATCACCGTAGTCTTCCATGTACAGATCGATGGTATTTCCATTGATGGCACCGCCGCAATCCGCCGCTACTGCAAAGCCGTAACCGGGGATGTACATCCGGGTCCCATAGGGGATCACATCCGGATCCACGGCCACAACGCCGTGATAGGGTACCACACCCGTAGAAGTAAGCCCTGTGCCGCTGCCTTCCGCCATGGTGTAAGCCGAAGCTTCAAACGTCTCGGCGGAACGGTAACGGACGAAACCACGGGAGGTTTCGACCATATTCAGGTTGTTTCCCGTACCTACTTCCACGATTTCAGAGACAGGCTCCGTAACGACCTCCGTATGGAGTTCCTGTCTGACCGTCTCATCGCCCACCTTTACTTCCCGGTAGGTCACCTTTTCCACACCGTTCTGGCCGGCAGAAATCACATTCTGTCTGCCCCGGGGCAGATCATCGTTGTTGCGCATTTCCACCTGGTAAGGGATCTCACGGGTTTCCGTGGTCAGCTTGTCTTTGGGAGAGAGGATCCGGATGGTCATATCGGGGGTCACTTCCGTGTCCAGCCCGGGGTAGACCTGGTATCCTTTGTAATCCACTCCCACAGCATTCAATACGTCTCGCACAGTTTTGCGTCCGATGGTATATTCGGTGGTCCTTCCGCCTTTCCATACTTTCACAGGCATAGCCCGTACCACTTCGATGGTGGCACCGTCGCTGAACTTCTCGCTGCCGACTACCTCGTAGCCATCAGCTTTCTGCAGGACAACACCGGCTTCTTCCAGAGCACCCTGAACCGTCAGGGCCCTGGTCTTCAGGTTGATGGTCTGCCCGTCCACTTTAATGCTTACGTCTTTCGGCTGGGCCGCAAAGCCCACGAAGTTGACGCTGGCAGCCAGCATAAGGCAGACTACAATCCACTTATAGGGACGCTTAAAAGGTTGTGATTTTCGCAAAGTTTCGCCTCCTTAAAGTGCTTGCATCATACCATAAGAAGGCGATTCCTGTCAAAAACGAATTAGTACCAGATATTAATTATATACATTTGCATTGCATTAATTCGTGACAATTTTGTGTACTATACATACGTTTTATGCGTGTTTGAGCCGGAAAAACAGGGTTTCCGCATTTTTTGTTGAACTTTTCATGATATTTTCCGGTGTGGTCCCGCGCAGCATCGCCGCCCGTTCCGCTACGATGGCTGTATAAAGAGGGTTATTCCGCCTGCCCCGGTAAGGCACCGGCGCCATATAGGGGGAATCGGTCTCGAACAGGATCCGGTCCTCCGGTACTCTGGCCAGGATGGACCGCACCCCCCGGTCATTCTTGAAAGTGCTGGTGCCGCCAAAGCCCAGATACCAGCCCATGGCCAGGACTTCCTCCGCCATGGCCCAGTCGCCGGAAAAGCAGTGGAGCACGCCTCTCACGCCCTGCCCCGCTTCCCGGATCACCTTCAGCACATCCTCATGGGAATCCCGGTCATGGATGATCACCGGAAGGCCCACTTTCCGGGCCAGTTCCAGCTGCCGGGCCAGGTATTCCTGCTGCAGGGGATGGGGAGAATGTTCATCATTATAATAGTCCAGTCCGATTTCCCCGATGGCCACCACCCTGGGGTCGGCACACAGGGCTTCGATGTCCTTCAGCTGGTCGAAGCTGCTGTGGCCCAGTTCTTCGGGATGGATGCCCACCGCCGCCCACACGAAAGGGTACTGGTGGGCCAGGGCTACCGCCTTTTTCGAGCTGAGAAGATCACAGCCGGGATCGATGATCCCGGCCATGGTCTCTCCGATTTTCCGGAGCAGCTCTTCCCTGTCTGCGTCGAACTCTTCCACGTCCAGATGGGCGTGGGTATCGAACAAAGGAAGCTTTTCCATTTTTATTTCACCCGGCTGCCAGAGGCAATCCCCGGCACTTCCGCCAGCTTCAGGTTGCCCTTTCCATCGGAAGCGGCCAGCAGCATGCCCCGGGATTCCACACCCCGGAGTTTGGCCGGCTTCAGGTTGGCGATGACGATCACATTTTTGCCCACCAGTTCCTCTTCCTGATAATAGGGAGCAATGCCGGACACGATGGTGCGGGTCTCGTCGCCCACTTTCACTTCCAGCTTCAGCAGCTTGTCGGCGTTTTCCATCTTTTCGGCCTTCAGGATGGTCCCCACCCGCAGGTCCAGTTTGCCAAAGTCATCGATGGTGCACTGGTCAGGAGTGACCACACCGGCGGTCTTTTTGTCGGCTTTCTTTTCCGCCTTTTTGGCTTTCGGTTCTGCCTTGGCAGCCGGTTTCGCCTCTTCTTCCTCCTCGATCCGCGGGAAGATGGGCTGGCCCTTCTGTACTTTCGTGCCATCAGGGAAGTTGCCCCAGGCCACTTCGTTCAGATCAAACTGTTCCGGAACCGGCAGACCCAGCTGTTCGAAGATCTTCGGTGCGGAGAAAGGCATCATGGAAGAAATCAGGATGGCGATGTTCCGTACCGCATCGGCCAGATTGTACATCACCGCTTCCAACCGTTTGGCCTGGGCCGGATCCTTGGCCAGGATCCATGGGGTGGTTTCGTCGATGTATTTGTTGGCGGCGCCGATGTAGGACCAGATAGCCTTGATCCCATCGTTCAGGGCGTATCGATCCATGGCCGCCCGATAATTCTTCAGGGTCTCGGCAGCCAGGCCACGGAATTTCTCATCCACTTCATTGCCTTCCACCACGGTTTTGTGGACAATGCCCCCATGGTACTTGTCGATCATGGAAACGGTCCGGTACTGCAGGTTGCCCAGGTCGTTGGCCAAATCGGCGTTGAACCGTTTGATCAGGGCCTTGCGGGAATAGTTGCCGTCGCTGCCCAGGTTGATTTCCCGCAGCAGGAAGTACCGGACGGCATCAGCGCCGAATTCCTGGATGGGCTTCACCGGGTCCACCACATTACCCTTGGACTTGGACATTTTGTCCCCGTCCACCACCAGCCAGCCATGGCCGTACACTTCCTTGGGCAGATCGAAGCCCATGGCCATCAGCATGGCCGGCCAGATGATGGTATGGAAGCGGACGATTTCCTTCCCCACCAGGTGCAGGTCAGCAGGCCAGAACCGGTTGAATTTGTCCATATCCTGGCCGAACCCGATGCCGGTGAAATAAGCCAGCAGCGCATCGAACCATACATACACCACGTGTTTGGTGTCGAAGGGAACGGGAATGCCCCAGTCGAAGCTGCTGCGGCTGATGCACAGGTCTTCCAGACCCTGTTTGATGAAATTGATCATTTCGTTGCGGCGGGATACAGGCTGGATGAAGTCCGGGTTCTTTTCAATGTAATCCAGGATCCGGTCTGCATATTTGGAAATGCGGAAGAAATAACTGGATTCCTTCATTTTTTCTACCGGACGGCCGCAGTCGGGGCACACGCCGCCGGCTTCCTCCACCTGGTGTTCGGTCCAGAAGGATTCGCAGGGCACGCAGTACAGGCCTTCATAGTCCTTCTTGTAGATATCCCCCTGTTCCCATACTTTCTGCAGCAGGGTCTGGACGGTTTTTTCGTGTTCCTTGCTGGAAGTGCGAACGAAGGAGGTGTAGCTGACCCCCAGCATCTCCCACAGTTTCTTGAAGTCGGCCACGATCTTGTCGGTGTATTCGATGGGTTTCACCCCGTTGGCTTCGGCTTTCCGCTGGATTTTCTGGCCATGTTCGTCGCTGCCGGTGATGAACTGGACATCAAAGCCGTTGGCCCGTTTGTACCGGGCGATGGTGTCGGCGATGGTAGTGCAGTAGGCATGGCCGATATGCAGGTCGGCGCTGGGATAGTAAATGGGCGTCGTAATATAAAAAGCAGGTTTCGTCATAGTCATTCCCCTTTAACAAAAAATAATTCACTGACTATCTATGATATCACAAAAAAGCCAGAGATGCACGAAAAAAGGGGGTGTTGCACGTTCGGTGCAATACCCCCTTTTTCACCACAACCCCAGCACCTTCTGCAGGGCCAGGCTCACTGCCGTGATCCCGATCCAGCAGCAGCCTCCCAGCAGGATGGGTTTGCCGCCAGTACGGATCAGCTTCACGATATTGCTGTTCAGTCCGATGGCGGCCATGGCCATGACGATCAGGAACTTGCTCAATGTCTTCAAAGGCGCAAAGACACCGGCGCTCACGCCCATCTGGAGGGCCAGGGTAGTCACCAGGGAAGCCAGGATGAAATACAGCACAAAGACCGGGACGGCTTTCTTCACCTGAAATTTTTGGCCCGCTGCTGTACCTTTCTTTCCATAATACACAGACAGGCCCAAGGTGATGGGGATAATGGCCAAGGTCCGGGTCAGTTTCACCGTCACCGCTTTATCCAGCGTAGCTGTACCCAGGTTCCACATGCTGTCCCAGGTAGCAGCGGCTGCCGTTACGGAAGAAGTATCATTGACCGCCGTCCCAGCAAAGATCCCAAAGCCTTCCCCCCTGACGGTGCTGAACCCCAGGGCCGTCCCCAAGAGGGGGAACAGGATGGCAGCCAGTACGTTGAAGAAAAAGATCACGGAAATGGCCTGGGCCACTTCTTCATCGTCCGCCTGGATGGCCGGAGCAGCCGCTGCAATAGCGGATCCCCCGCAGATGGAAGACCCTACGCCCACCAAGGTAGAAATCTTCGTAGGAATCACCAGGAGACGGTGCAGTACATAGGAAAGCACCAGAGAAGTGGTGATGGTGGAAAGGATGATGGGCAGTGACTGCTTTCCCGTGGCAGCCACTGCATGGAGGTCCAGTCCGAAGCCCAGGAACACCACCGCAGCCTGGAGCACCACTTTGCTGGTCCACTGGATCCCCGGCCCGGCAGCTCCTTTTTCCTTCCAGAACAGGGTGATGATCATCCCCATCAGGATGGCGATGACGGCACCCCCGATCACCGGGAACAATTTTCCGAAAAACCAGGCCGGCACCGCAATGGCCAGGCAGGCCAGGATTCCTTTTCCTCTTTGATACATGGCAGATTTCCCCTTTCATCATTTGGTCGCTTCCTGTATTATAAAGAAATCAGTCAAAAAGATAAAATTATGGTTTATAATGGAATAATAAAATATCGTTATGGAGGAAATGATGGATACCCAGCTACGTACCTTTCTCTGTGTCTGCCAGACCATGAACTTCACCCAGGCCGCCCGGCAGCTCTTCCTGACCCAGCCAGCCGTCTCCCAGCACATCCATGCCCTGGAAAAGCGCTACGGCCTGCCCCTGTTCACCCATCAGGGCAAAACCCTGGCCCTGACCCCTGCCGGAAAGACCCTGGCCGCCTATGCCCGGCTCCTGCAGAATGACGAGACCCTGCTGGCCCGGAAGATGGAAGCTTGTCAGAAAGGAATCCGCCGAGTCACTTTCGGCGTCACCATGACCATCGGAGAATATGGCATCGCCCAGCCGGCAGCCCGTTACCTGAAGGCCCATCCGGATGTGGAACTGACCCTTATTTTCGGGAATACCCAGGATCTGCTCCACCGTCTAGACCAGGGGGAACTGGATTTCGCCCTGGTAGAAGGCTATTATCCCCCGGGTTCCTATGACCATCTTCTTTTCCGGCTGGAACCTTTTGTCCCAGTGGCTGCAGCTTCCCACGCTTTCGCCCGGGAACCGGAACTCTGCCGGGATCTTCTGGGAGAACGTCTGCTGGTGCGGGAACCGGGCTCCGGGACCCGGAACATCCTGGAGCGGAACCTGGCTCTCCAGGGCCTTACCCTGGACCAGTTCGCTCACCGGATCCAGATTGGGAACATGCACGCCCTGATCCAGCTGCTGGAAGAAGACTGCGGGATCACCTTTCTGTATCGGATCGCTGTAGAAAAAGAAATCGCAGACGGACGGATCCGCCTGCTTCCTTTGAAAGATTTTTCCATGGTGCATCCCTTCGATTTCATCTGGCCCAAAGACAGCATCTTTGCGCCAGAGTTCCAAGAAATCTGCCGGGAGCTGAAGGGGGTGAAAAAGGGCAGCAAAAGCTGGCTTCCTTTGGCCTATGACGTATGACAGGGCTATTGCTCATGCAACAGCCCCTTTATCATTCCCTCACCAATCGATTGTACAATTCCCGTTTGGGTACTTTATACGCCTTGGCCACCTGGACCAGGGCTTCTTTTTTATCGGTACCCTTGGCGATTAGGGTTTTCACCGCGTCCAGGGGATCTCCCTGGGGCTCTTCTTTTTCCACTTTCCCCTGCTCCACCACCAGCACGAATTCACCCCGGATGGGTCCTTCCTGCAGATGATGGCGGCAGGTGGAAATGGTTCCCCGGAAGAACTCTTCGTGGATCTTGGTCAGCTCCCGTCCCAGGGTCATTTTCCGATCGCCCCACACCTCTTCCATATCCTGGAGCACATCCAGGATCCGGTGGGGTGCTTCATATAACACCATCGTAGCCGGGATGTGCTTCCATTCCTCCAGCTTTTCTTTCCGGTTTTTCCGGCTTTTGGGCAGGAAGGCCCCGAAAAAGAACGGGGTGCTGGGCAGGCCGGAAGCCACCAGCGCCGTCAGGCAGGCATTGGCCCCGGGCACGGGTACCACCTGGATCCCCGCCGCAATGGCCTGCTGGGCGATCAGTTCCCCCGGGTCCGAAATCCCGGGGAACCCGGCATCCGTCACCAGAGCGATGTCCTTGCCATTTTCCAGGGCTTCCAGCAGCACCGGTCCCTGTTTTTCCTTGTTGTGTTCGTGGTAACTGATCAGCTGTCCGTGGATCCCGAAATGGGTCAGCAGTTGCCGGGTGTGCCGGGTGTCCTCGGCGGCGATCAGGTCCGCCTCCTGCAGCATCCGCACTGCCCGGGGCGTCATATCCTCCAGGTTGCCGATGGGCGTGGCACACAGGTACAGGGTGCCTTTTTCATTTTCCATGTTCTTCTGCCTCTTCTTTCCCGTAATAAACCAGTGTCTGCCGGCTGTAGCTGCCGTCTCTGTTATACATGATGAGGGGCGGCAATACCTCCAGTCCGGGCCGTCCGCCCTTCACGAATTCTGCCAGGAAGATCCAGGCGGGCCGGTCCACATAACTGTGGACCCACTGCAGCCGTTTCAGTTCCAGGTTGTACGTAAGTCCCAGCTTCACCGCATCGGTGAATCGTTCGGGCAGCTGCACCAGGGCGAACCGGCCCTTTGTCTTCAGGGCGTAGGCCGCCGCCCGGAAAAAATCCTCCAGGGTTGTCCCCACTTCATGACAGGCCGCCTGCCCCACCTGCCGCTTCCGGCCTCCGATGCGGTAGGGCGGATTGGCCGCCACCAGATCCATGGCGTCGCAGGGAAGTTCTTTGTAGTTCCGCAGATCCAGTGTCCTGGCCTCCACCCGGTCCTCCAGGTGGTTGTCCCGGATGCTCCGCTGCAGCAGCTCCACCACATGGGCGTTGATATCCACCCCCAGCACCCTTGCTGCACCCCGGTTGGCCAGAAGCAGGCTTACAGCCCCGGTGCCGCAGCCCAGCTCCAGCACCTTCGTTTTTTTCCCCAGATGGGGGAAGGCTGCCAGGAACACGGCATCCGTGGTAAAGCAGAATTCCCCCGGGTCCTGCCAGATGGTGGTCACGCCGTCAGGCAGGCAGTCCTGCCGAAGGGTCTCCCTCATTTTTTCTCCACTTTCGCCGATTCCATGACCTCATCCCAGGCCACGGTCACCCGGTTACCCGGAGAAACCTCCACGGTCACGGTCTGTTCTCTCCGGCTGATGCTCATGATCATCCCTTCCCCGCTGGGGGTCACCACCTTCATGCCCGGCCGGGGCACAAAGTGGTGTTCCTTTTTCTTGTCCCGTTTCTTGCAGCATTTTCCGCAGTACATGTCGCTTTCATACTTCAGGCAGCACAGCAGGCGGCCGCAGATGCCGGAAATCTTGGTGGGATTCAGGGACAGGTTCTGTTCCTTGGCCATTTTAATAGATACCGGTTCAAAATCCCCCAGGAAGGTGGCACAGCACAGGGGACGCCCGCAGCAGCCGATACCGCCCAGCATCTTGGCTTCGTCCCGGACGCCGATCTGCCGCAATTCGATGCGGGTGCGGAACACGGCCGCCAGGTCTTTGACCAGTTCCCGGAAGTCGATGCGCCCGTCAGCGGTAAAGTAAAAAATGATTTTGCCCACGTCAAAGGTGTATTCCACGTTCACCAGATGCATGGCCAGTTTCCGGGCCGCAATCTTCTTTTCGCAGATGACGAAGGCCTCTTTTTCTTTCCGGTGGTTCTCCTCCACCTTCCGGGCGTCCGCTTCGGTGGCTACCCGGATCACGGTCTTCAGGGGAGACACGATCTTGCTGTCCTCCACTTCCTGCTGAGGGATCACCACTTCCCCGTATTCAATGCCCCGGGCCGTTTCCACGATCACGTGGTCCCCCTTCTCCAGGTGGTATTCCCCCGGAGAGAAATAGTAGATTTTACCGGCTCTCTTAAACCGGACTCCAACGATGGTTTCCATAGGTTTCTCCTTTATGTCAAATCAACTGTGCAATTGATGGATTTCCAAAAACAGGCCTTCCAGGGCCAGCCGCCGGCTGACAAAGGATCCGATGGCCTGCCGGGCTTCTTCCCCCAGTTCCATGGCCCGGCGCACCTGGGGCTCGGTCCAGTCGGCGAAAAACAGGCCCAGCCGCTGGCGCAAATCTTCATTGTATAAGGGCTGGGGCAGTCCCATGGTCAAAAACAGGCCGTCCCGCAGCAGCAGCAGCAGCAGTTCCATCAGCACCAGGCCTTCTGCCCGGTCATTCTTCGTCAGCCAGGGCAGGCCACTGGTATACACCAGCAGGTCGTCCCGGCCAGATTGTTCCAGAAGGTCCAGCATCTCTTCCCGCAGGGTCAGGGCGTCCAGCCGGAACCATTCCAGGGCCTTCCCGGCCGAACCTCCGGCCAGACGGGCCAGGACGGGCTGCTGCTGCCGCCACCGGTCCTGCACTGCGTCCTGGGACACATCGGTCAGGGCAGCCGGCCGGCAGTCTTCCGGTACAGTGATGGTCTCCAGCACCTGCTCCGTCTCTTTCTCAGAAAGAGGATCGAACCGCAGCTCGATGAGCCGGCTGCGGATGGTGGGCAGCAGCCATTCTACCTGGTCCGCCACCAGCAGGAACAGCCAGTAGTCCGGCGGTTCCTCCAGCAGCTTGAGCAGGCTGTTCTGGGCCTCTTCCCGCATGGTATGGGCCTGGTCGATGAGACAGACTTTATAACGGGACAGCCGGGGCCCGAAGGCCGCCTGAGCCGACAGGGCATGGATGGCGTCCACACCGATGCCTTTGCTTTTGCCCGAAGGCCCCACCTCCAGGAAATCCGGATGGGCGTCCGCCTCCATGGCCCGGCAGCTGGCGCAGTGGCAGGGCACAAACGGGTCCTCCGTGCACAGAAAGCTCTTGGCAAAGGCCCGGGCCAGTTTCTTCTTGCCGATGCCCTCCGGTCCGTAGAACAGCAGGGACGGCGTCTTCCGCTCCCCCTTCAGCATGTTCTGCAGGAATTCTTTTTCGGTTCGGTGTCCGATGATGGTATCCCACATAGTGCAATCCCTTTTCCAGGGCCGCCCGGTTTCAGACCAGCCCTTCCAGTTTCTTGATGATTTCTTCCATGACCACTTCCGGGTCCCGGGTGGCGTCCACCACCAGGATCCGATCCGGTTCCTCCTGGGCCAGCTGCAGGTAACCCGCCCGCACGGCGTCGTGGAATTCCAGCCCCTGGAGCTCGAACTTGTCCACCACACCCCGTTCGTTCCGACGTTGCAGCAGCACCCGGGGGTCCCCATCCAGAAGGATGGTCACGTCCGGACGCAGCCCCCCTGTGGAAAAATCGTTCAGTTTCCGCAGCCGGGCCAGGTCCATGTGGCGCAGAATGCCCTGGTACACCAGGGTGGAATCGCTGAACCGGTCACAGAGTACGACTTTTCCCTCTGCCAGGGCCGGACGGATCACCTTGTCCACATGATCTGCCCGGGCCGCCAGGTGCAGCAGGGTCTCCGTCTGGGCCGAAATGGCATAGGCCGGGTCCAGCACCAGTTCCCGGATCCGTTCCGCCGCATCCGTGCCCCCGGGTTCCCGGGTCAGCACCACCTGACGGCCGTACAATCTGAACCAGTCCACCAGTTTATGGGCCTGGGTGGTCTTGCCGCCCCCGTCGGGCCCTTCCAGGGTAATGAACAAACCTTTTTTCTTCATACCAATACCTCGAATGTCTGCAGGGAGGGGTCCCGGGGCCCGCTCACCTGGAGTCTTTTTTCCTGCAGCTGCAGGCTGAAGGCGATGAGTTCTTTTGTCAGCCGTTCTCCCGGCATGATCAGGGGGATCCCCGGCGGGTAGAAGCTCAGGATCTCGCCAGCCACCCGTCCGGCTGTTTCCCGGAAGGGCACCCTTTCCTTGGGGGCGAAGAACGCCTCCCGGGGCGTCAGCACCTGTTCCGGTATGGAGAGCACCGGTGGTACAGGCGGCAGATTCCGCCGGGGTTTCCGCATTTTTTCCAGCACCGTGGCGATGCGCTGGGCAATGGCCGGAAATTCCGGAGTATCGTCCGCATAGGTCACCAGGAAGAGCACATGATCCTGGTCCACCAGCTCCACGGCGATGCCGGCCCGGCGCAGCGCATCGGCCGCTTCCGGTCCAGTGATGCCCAGCCGGCTCACCTGGATGGTCACCTTCCCCGGATCCAGGGCCACTACGCCGCCCCTGCCGTTCAATTCCTTTTCCAGCACCGGCAGCCCGGGCACCCGGTGCAGCGCTTTCCGCAGGACAGTTGCCGCCCGTACGGACGCGGCCGCCATGGCGGCCCCTTTTTCAGCCAGCTGGGCCCGGGCCCCGTCCAGGGCCCCCATCAGCAAATAGTTGGGGCTGGTGGTGGTCACCAGGCTCATGGCCTGCTCCATGGCCTCCGGCCGCAGGCGTCCATAGCGCACCTGCAGCAGGCTGCACTGGGTCATGGCCCCCACGATCTTGTGGGTGCTCTGGGCCGCCGCATCCGCTCCGCACTCCATGGCGCCGGGAGGCAGCAGGTCGGAAAAGCCCAGATGGGGTCCGTGGGCCTCGTCCACCAGCAGCACGGCGCCGTGCCCATGGGCGATTTCTGCAATCCGTTTCGTATCCGCAGCCAGGCCAAAATAGTTGGGCGTGGTCAGGAAGACAGCCTTCAGGTCCGGGTGCCGGGCAAAGGCCGCCTCCACCTGTTCCGGGCTCAATTGCAGGATGAGACGCCATTGTTCGTCATAAGCCGGCTGTACATACACCGGTTCCAGCCCTGCCAGGATCAGTCCCCCCAGTACGCTGCGGTGGCTGTTCCGGGGCACCAGGATCCGGTCTCCGGGCCGCAGGGCGCCCAGCAGCATGCCGTGGATCACCCCGGTGGTCCCGTTCACCCCCAGAAAGCACCGGTCGGAACCATAGACTTCGGCAGCCAGTTTCTCTGCCTCCCGGATGCACCCTTCCGGATGGTGGATGTCATCCAGTTCCTCCATCAAACTGACATCGCTTTCCAGGGCCACGTCCCCCACCAGATGGCGCAGGGCCGGGTCCGCTCCCCTTCCCCCCTTGTGTCCGGGGGTATGGAGAGGATATACATGAGACTGACGGTAGGTTTCCACTGCCGTCAGAAGGGGTCGTTTCACAGTCACGTCGATCTTTCCTCCTTAACAGTATCTTTTATTGTACCATACCCGCAAAAAAGGAGAAAGGGGCCGGTTTTACGGAAATGTAACAGAACCTTTACAGGCTCTCTCTTGCTTTTTCCCGGGAAACCTTCCATAATGGGAATAAATACCATTACATAAAAAACAGCGATGCACAAGGAGGCGCATGATATGAGAGATTTGAACATCATCCGGGAGAAAAAGGGGTTCATCAGCGATATGGACGGTGTAATCTACCACGGCAGCACCCTGCTGCCCGGGGTAAAGGAATTCGTGGCCTGGCTGAAGAAGGAAAAGAAACAGTTCCTGTTCCTGACCAACTCCAGCGAACGGTCCCCTCTGGAACTGCGGAAGAAACTGCTGGCCATGGGGCTGGACATTGAAGAAGACCACTTCTACACCAGTGCCCTGGCTACGGCCCATTTCCTGAAGACCCAGGCCCCCGGCTGCTCGGCCTACATCATCGGAGCCCACGGCCTGATGAACGCCTTATACGACGCGGGCATCACCTACAACGACGTAAACCCGGAATATGTGGTGGTGGGCGAAACCACTGGCTACAACTATGAAATGATCATCAAGGCAACGGAACTGATCCACAAGGGCGCCAAACTGATCGGCACCAACAGCGACATGACCGGCCCCAGTGACCGGGGCATCATTCCTGCCTGCCGGGCCCTCATTGCACCCATTGAACTGGCCACGGGCAAAAAAGCCTATTTCATCGGCAAGCCCAACCCTCTCATGATGCGCACAGGCCTGAAGCGGCTGGGCGTCCATTCGGAAGATGCAGTGATGATCGGCGACCGGATGGATACGGACGTGATCGGCGGCGTGGAAAGCGGCATGGAAACGGTGCTGGTGCTTACCGGTGTTTCCAACCGGGAAAACATCAAACGGTTCAGCTACCAGCCCCATTATATTTTGAACGGAATCGGAGATATTGTACCGAAAGAAAAGACGGCTTCCCAAAGCAATCACTAGGCATCAGTCTCCAGACTGAAAAAGGACCTGTCCTCCAATTCGGGGACAGGTCCTTTCTGTATGGTTTACATCCCTTTTCACTCCAGCTCAAAGGTATGGGTGTACAGCTGGTAGTACATGCCCTTCTGGGCCAGCAGCTGCTGGTGGCTGCCCCGCTCCACAATCCGCCCCTGGTCCAGCACCAGGATCTGGTCGGCATTGCGTACGGTGGACAGCCGGTGGGCGATGACGAACACGGTCCGCCCTTCCATCAGGGCGTCCATGCCCCGCTGGACGATCTGTTCTGTCCGGGTATCGATGCTGGACGTGGCTTCGTCCAGGATCATCACCGGCGGATCGGCCACCGCAGCCCTTGCAATGGCAAGCAGCTGGCACTGGCCCTGGCTCAGGCTGGTCCCGGCGCCCCTCAGCACCGTGGCGTACCCCTGGGGCAGGTGGCGGATGAAGTCGTCGGCACCGGCCAGTCTGGCCGCAGCCACGCATTCTTCGTCGGTGGCATCCAGTCGTCCATACCGGATGTTTTCCAGCACGCTGGCCGTAAACAGCACCGTATCCTGCAGCACCATACCCAGGGATTTCCGCAGGGACGGTTTCCGGATCTGCTCCAGGGGGATGCCGTCGTAGGTGATGGTCCCCGCTGCAATGTCGTAGAACCGGTTCAGCAGGTTGGTGATGGTGGTCTTGCCGGCGCCGGTGGCCCCCACCAGAGCAATCTTCTGTCCGGGCAGGGCATCGATGGTGATATCATGGAGAATGGTCTTGCCGGGTTCATACCCGAAATCCACATGGGCAAAGTGTACTTCGCCGGTCAGGGGCCGCAGCTCCGGCCGGCCCTCTTTTTTCGGGATGGCCCAGGCCCACTGGCGCAGCCCCTTTCCCTCTTTCCGGGGCAGGGGCTGCAGCTCCACCGTGCCTCCATCCTGCTCCGGCGGTTCGTCCAGAAGGGCAAAGATCCGCTGGGCTCCGGCCATGCCCAGGACGATGGCGTTGATCTGTGGGGAGATCATCTGGATGTTGGTGGCGAACTGGCGGCTCATGCCCAGGAAGGGGATCATCACGGACAGGCTGAAGGGCAGTCCGGACAGGGACAGGTTGGGCACCTGATGCTCCAGGAAGAAGCCCCCGGCACAGGCCACAACGATGTAAATCAGATAGCTTACGTTGTTCAGGATGGGCATCAGGGTGTTGGAATACTGGTTGGCCTTGCAGGAGGCCTCATACAGTTCCTGGTTCACCCGGTCAAAATCCTCCCGGGAACGCTCCTCGTGGTTGAACACCTTGATGACCTTGCCCCCGTTGATGCTTTCTTCCATAAAGCCCTCACAGGCCGCCAGGGTATGCTGCTGCTTCATAAAATAGGTGGCGCTGCGGCCCCCCACCTTCCGGGTGATCACAATGGACCAGAGAGAGCCGCCTGCCACCACCAGGCTCATCCACAGGCTGTAATACAGCATGATGGCCATCAGGACGGTGAGGGTCACCGCCGTGACGCACAGCTGGGGGAATGACTGGGAGATCATCTGCCGCAGGGCATCCACATCGTTGGTAAAACAGCTCATCACATCCCCCCGCTGGTGCTGGTCGAAATACCGCAGGGGCAGGGTTTCCAGGTGGCGGAACAGTTTTTCCCGGAACCGGGCCAGGCTTCCCTGGTTCAGTACGGCCAGCAGCTGGTTGTAGGTTACATTGGCCACCAGAGAGACCATGTAGAGCAGGGCCAGGATCCGCACATAGCTGAAAATCCTGCCCTGCACCGCCTCCCAGCCCAGGCCCAGGGTCCATGCCTCCTGCAGGGTGGCCACCACCTTCTGCATGAACACAGCAGGCAGGGACAGGATGGTGGCGTTGACCAGGATCAGTATCAGGATGGCGGGCAGCAGCCGGGGATAGAAGCTCCACAGGGTGCGAAAGAACCGCCAGGCCAGGGGAAAGCTCAATACCTGATTTTTTCTGGTGTCAGGTGTGATTCTGGCCATGACCGGTCTCCTCCTTTCCTGCTGCTCCTGTCAGATTCTGGGACCGGGCCATTTCCTGGTAGATGGCATTGGTCGCCAGAAGTTCTCTGTGAGTGCCCAGGCCGTCCATATGCCCCTTATCCAGCACCAGGATCCGGTCGGCGTTTTCCACCGAACTGAGCCGCTGGGCAATGATGAAGGTAGTGGTGCCGGGCAGGGCGGTGCGCAGGGCTTCCCAGATCTTCCGGTCTGTTTTCGTGTCCACGGCGGAGGTACTGTCGTCCAGGATCAGGATCTTCGGCCGTTTCAGCAGGGCCCGGGCGATGCACAGGCGCTGTTTCTGGCCTCCGGAAAAGTTGGTGCCCCCCTGCTCCACCCAGGTGTCGTAGCCCGCAGGCAGCCGCCTGATGAATTCGTCCGCACAGGCCCACCGGCAGGCTTCTTCGATTTCCTCCCGGGTGGCCTGGGGATTGCCCCAGCGCAGATTGTCCGCCAGGGTACCGGAAAACAGCACATTTTTCTGCAGGACCATGGCCACGTTTTCCCGCAAAGATTCCAGCCCGTAGCGGCGCACGTCCACGCCGCCCACTTTCACGCTGCCGCCTGTTGCGTCGTACAGTCGGGGGATCAGCTGCACCAGGGAGGATTTGCCGCTGCCGGTCCCTCCCACGATGCCCAGGGTCTCCCCGCTCTTGACCTTCAGCTGGATATCCTGCAGCACCGGTTCCCCTGTGCTGCCTTCATAGGAAAATTCCACATGGTCGAATTCCACGGATCCGTCAGGGACCTTTTCCACCGGATTCTCCGGAGAAGTGAGGGTGCTCTGTTCCTCCAGCACTTCCATGACCCGTTTGACGCTTTCCTCGGTAAAAGTCAGCATGACCATGATCATGGACAGCATCATGAGTGAACCCAGGATCTGAAAGCTGTAGGTGAGCAGGGTGGAAAACTGCCCGATATCCAGGGCCCGTCCCTGTGTGGTCAGGATCAGCCGGGACCCCTGGGTGAGCAGGAACACCATGACTCCATAGATGCAGATCTGCATCAACGGATTGTTCAGGGCCACATACCGTTCGCCCTTAGTAAAGAGCTGCTGCACCTTTTGGGCCGTTTCGTCGAATTTGGAGATTTCCTTTTCTTCCCGTACAAAGGACTTCACCACCCGGATGCCCTTGATGTTCTCTTCCACTTTGTAATTCAGGGCATCATACTGGGGAAAGCCCACCCGGAACTGGGCCACAGATACCACGGCGATCCTGTACAGTCCCACCCCCAGGATGGGGATCACCACCAGAAAGCACAGGGCCATGCTGCCTCCCATGTACCAGGCCATAAAAAAAGACGCCAGCAGATTGAAGGGGGCCCGAAAAGCCGTACGGACCAGCATCATGAAGGCCATCTGGATGTTCTGGATATCGGTGGTGAGCCGGGTCACCAGAGAGGCGGAAGAAAACCGGTCCAGGTTGGTGAAGGAAAATCGCTGAATCTGGTAGAACACGTCCTGGCGCAGGTTCCGGGCAAAGCCGCAGGAAGACCGGGCACAGGCCAGCCCTGCAATATACCCGAAGAACAGGGCGGCCAGGGCCATCAGCAGCAGGATCCACCCGTAATGGAGGATCCGGTCCAGCCCGCAGCCCTCCTTGACCTCGTTGACCAGCAGGGCGATTTCATAAGGGATCAGGGCCTCGAACACCACTTCCCCCATGACGGTGATGGGAGTCAGGAGGGCGGCCCCCCTGAATTCCCGCAGCACCTTCAGGAGCCGCAGCCAGGATGTGCCCTGGCGCAGCCCCATGGCCAGGAGGGATGGCCGATTCATGCTTCCTTTCTCCCTTCCCGGGGGGTATGGCCGGCCATGAGCCGCCGGGCCGTGGCCTTCAGCCGGGCATAGGCCTCTTCCAGATCCTCCGTATCCAGTACGCTCTTTTCAAAGGGACAGATGCCGTCTTTCTGCCGGTTCTGGATCATGTCGATGTCGCATTGGGCCGTTACCGGGATGTGGTGCCTTTCCAGGAAGGCCCGGCCGTTTTGGCTGAGCATGTACGTGTGGATTTCCTTCACCCCGCCCAGCGTCAGCAGCATGGCCGCCGCCTTGCCGATGATCTTGTCCACCACCAGTGCATCCCGGAGCAGCTCCGGCTGCTTGTCCAGCAGCTTCAGCAGAGGCATGACGCCCCGGCTGCGGTCGGTGAAGATGACATTGTGATTTTTAATAAGGGCAATGGATTGCCCGTGATGGAGGATCTGCTCCATCTGTTCCTGGATGAGAGTTTCCATGGAATCATTTCCTTTCTGTAAGACAGCAGGTGTCGGCCGACAGAGATCCGTTTCCGTGGCGGCCGGACGTTCCAGGCCCAACCGGCGCAGGATCACAGGCAAAAGCACCAGCTGCAGCACCGTGCCAGGGATGCCCTGGACCAGGAAGAACAGCAGGGAGAACCCGATGGCCTTCCCCTGCCAGGCAATGAAACAGGCCATGAGCAGAGCGTGGACCACCCGGCCCAGCACCATGGCTCCCAGAAGGGAGATGTACAGGCCTTTGCCCCGCTGCCACAAGGCTCCGGTGGCAAGCCCGTAGGTTCCCAGTTCGCCCACCATGGCGGGCAGCATGGGAAAAGCCGGGGGCATACCCGTGAGCAGGCTGGACAGGATCGGGGTCATCACTCCCACCAGCAGGCCGCCCTGGGGACCCAGAAGAAAGCCCGAAAGCAGCACCGTAAAGTGCATGGGCAAAAGGATGTTGCCGGCCATGCCGAAGCCGTGACCTGTCACAAAGGGGATCAGGATCCCCAGGGCCACCAGGAGCCCCGCCCGGGGCAGAAAAGACTGTCGCTGTTCAACCATTGTAGATACTACCTGTCCTTACAATATAATATATCTATAGGATACCAGAATGTTTTTGAAATGTCTGTGAAAGGAGGACGGGCCTAATTGCTGCTGGCCAGAGCCAGCCCGTACACTTTTTGGGCCCCGCCCTGCTTCAGCACCCTGGCCGCCCCCTCCAGGGTGGCGCCGGTGGTGCAGATATCATCGCACAGAAGCACGATATCCGGCATCAAAGCTTCAGGCGCCAGGGCAAAGCAGCCCCGGATGTTCTCTTTCCGTTCCGCCGGTGTCAGGCTGAACTGGGGCCGGGTGGGCCGCACCCTCTGCAGCAGCGGAGCCCACCGGTACCCGTTTTTCAGGGCCCAGGGCCGGAAGATCTCTTCGGGCACATCGTAGCCCCGTTGTTTCCGCCGGACCGGATCCGTGGGAATGGCCGTCACCCCAAGGTCCACCTCTGCCGGCAGCTGCCAGGCAAAGCGTCCCTCCTGCGCCACCCCTGCCTGCCACTCCCGGGCCAGCCGGGGCAGCAGGTCTTCTCTTTTTTCGAATTTGGTCTTGTGCAGGGCCTCCTGTATGGCCCCGGCATAGTCGAACAGAAAAAACAGCCCGTCCAGATGGGGGCACCCCAGGCTGTCCGGGTGAAAGGGCCGGGGATGGTACACTCCCTCCCGGCACCGGTCGCACAGAGCCAGAGGGCCGGGAACCGGTTCCCCGCAGCCCGGGCAGTTGTGGGGGTAGAACAGGTCGGAGAGAAGGGAAAACAGCGTGGATACCATGGATACCTCCTGGGGAGTTAGTGGGTAGTGGGTAGGGGTTGGTGGGTATCAGGCAGATTCTCTTTTCAGTCTTTCTGCCAGCAGGCTGTACCGTTTCCGGGTCTTGTCGTTTTCCACGGCTGTTCGCATGGCCCGCTTGCTGCCGGCCAGGTGCACCTGCTTCTTGGCCCGGGTGATGGCCGTATAGAACAGATTCCGCTGGAGCATGATGTACTGGCTGGGCACCAGGGGCATGATCACCGTGGCATATTCGCTGCCCTGGGATTTGTGTACACTCATGGCGTAGGCCAGACGCAGGTCCGCCACTTCAGCCCCTTCGTAGGTCACACTTTCTCCCTCCGGACGGTCGGGGAAGTCCACGGTCACAAAGGCACCCTGGATATGGATCACCTTGCCGATGTCCCCGTTGAACACGTTCTTTTCATAATTGTTGCGGATCTGCATCACCTTGTCCCCTTCCCGCAGGGTCAGGAAGCTGTTCCGGAATTCCGCCTTGTCTTCGGCAGGGGGATTCATACGGGCCTGGAGCAGCGTGTTCAGGTTCTCCACCCCGCACAAATTCCTGTGCATGGGAGTCAGTACCTGGACGCTTTCCAGAGGGGCCCGGGCAGAAAGCTGCTGGTACAGATCCACCACATAGTGCATGGTCTCCTCTTCCGAACTGCATTCCTTGAAGGTAAAATCCTTCTCCCCCTCCCATTGGGGCATCAGGCCCTGGTTGATCCGGTGGGCATTGCGCACAATGGGACTCTGCTCCGCCTGGCGGAACACGTTTTCCAGCCGGACCACGGGCATGGTGTCGCTGCGGATGATATCCTGCAGCACGGAACCCGGGCCCACGCTGGGCAGCTGGTCCACGTCCCCCACCAGGATCAGCCGGCAGCCCAGGGGCAGGGCCTTCAATAAATTGTACATGAGCACAATGTCCAGCATGGAGGCTTCGTCCACGATCACTGCGTCCGCTTCCAGGGGGTTGTCCTCGTTGCGCCCCCAGATGGCATCCCCCTCGTCCCCGCTGGGGGTGTATTCCAGCAGCCGGTGTACAGTCTGGGCTGGTTTGCCGGCACTTTCCGCCAGCCGTTTGGCCGCCCGTCCTGTGGGTGCCGCCAGCAGGATCTTACAGCCCGCCTGTTCCATCACCGAAAGGATGCCCTTCACCACGGTAGTCTTCCCGGTACCGGGACCACCGGTGAGCACGAATACCCCGTGATCCACAGAGGCCTTCACCGCTTCCGCCTGTTCCGGTGCCAGCTGGATGTTCTCGTCCTGTTCCCATTCCCGGATGATCTTCTGGTAGTCCACCTTCCACAGCTGGTTCACGTTGTCCCGCAGCGCCAGCAGCCGATGCGCCACCCCTTTCTCCGCCCGATACAGGAATTCTGGGTACACGCACAGATGGTCTCCCACATCCTCCGTCCGTAGCAGATTATCCTTCAGCAACTGCCGGAACACCTGACCCACCTCCAGGGGATCCACCTGCAGCACCCTGGCCGCCATGGTCACCAGCCACTGGTCAGGCACACAGGTATGGCCCTGGCTGGCCCCCTGGAGCAGGGTAAAGTGGATGCCCGCCCGGATCCGGTCCTCTGAAAGTTCATCGAATCCCAGGCTGCGGGCCAGGGAGTCCGCCGTCCGAAACCCGATGCCCTCCACATCCTCCGCCAGGCAATAGGGGTTGTTGCTGATCCGGGTCACTGCCGTATTGCCATACAGCGCCTGGATGCGGGGCGCATAATTCCCGCTGATGCCATGGGTTTCCAGAAAGAACACCAGTTCCCGGGTATCCCGCAGTTCGCCGTAGGAGGCCACAATGGCCTCGGCCCTTTTTTTGCCGATGCCGTGGACTTCCTGCAGCCGTTCCGGGGTCCTTTCCAGCACTTCCAGGGTCCTGTCCCCGAAGGTGTCCACAATGCGCTGGGCCATGGCCGGCCCTACGCCCTTCAGCACACCGCTGCCCAGCATCCGCACCAGCCCTTCTTCCCCCTTGGGCTGGATGGCCTCCCAGCTGCCGGCCTGGAACTGGCGTCCGAACCGGGGATGCTCGCCCCACTGGCCGACGAGCCGTACCTGTTCCCCTGCAAAAGGAGCCTGGCCCTTGTAGACCACCGAAAAGGCACCGGTTTCCGGATTTTCTCCCCGGAACACACAGAAGGTTCCGGAAGATGCCTGGAACACGATATTTTTTACGGTGATTTCTATGGATACTGCCTCGGTCATGGACCTTTCTCCCTTCTGAACAAATGTTCCTTTTATTATAGCATAAATTTTCATTTTTTTTGACAGTTTGCGTGGGATTACGGTATAATAGGGAAGCTGAATTCGTAAAAAAAAATGCCATAAGTATAAGGAAGTGAGACGCGCGTGATTGGAAAAGGTACACAGGCAGCTTTGGATATGTACCGCTGTGCAGAAGAAGTTGTGTTCGACAAAGACAAGATCCATGAAATCCTGGAAACTGCAGCGGACCGGTTTGCGATGAAGGAACTGTCCCTGTACGCTACGGAAAATGAGGAAGGCGACGACTTCTGCTTCGTCATGCTCTGCACCAACGGGCACATCTTTCTCCATGTGTTCCCCACCTACGGATATGTGGAAGCGGACATCTTCACCCTGGAAAGTGCCGCCAACCCGGAACAGGTGGCTGTATTCCTGCGCCAGGAATTCGCTCCGGACCAGGCCAAGATCACCACGCTGAAGCGGGGGGATTACGGTTCCATCAAAGACATGAAGCCCCGGCGGCAGAAACTGGTAAAACCCATGCGCCGGGCCAAAAATGCCGGTGCCAAACTGAAGAAATTCATGCAGTGGAAGCAAAACGTATGAACTGCAGCAAGAGGCGCTGATCCAGTGCCTCTTATTTTTATAAAGGAAGAGAACACCATGTACTACATTTGCTGGGATATTGACGGGACCCTGCTCCTGACCAACTACGCCGGGGTTGCCGCCATGAAAGAGACCATCCAGGACCTGTACGGCCTGGACCATTTTGAATTTACCTATGGCATGGCCGGTCGTACCGATACCTACATTGCCCGGAAGGCCATCGAAGGCATCCAGGGCCACTGCACCCCGGACGAAGTGACAGCCATGCTCTCTGCGTACGGCAAAAAGCTGCCGGCCTCCCTGGTGGAAAAGCACGGCCACCTGCTGCCCCACGTGAAGGAGACCCTGGCTTATTTCGATCAGGCCCCCGACTGCACCTCCGTCCTGCTCACCGGCAACTGTGAACCGGCGGCCCATGCCAAGCTGGCCTACTTCGGCATCGATCAGTATTTCGATTACGATCTCAGCGCCTTCGGCGAGATCAGCGAGCTGCGGGACGACCTGAGCCGGGCCCTGCTGCAGAAGCTGCAGAAAAAGGACCCTGGAGTGACCCCGGACCAGCTGCTGGTCATCGGAGACACCCCCCACGACATCACCTGTGCCCAGGCTGTGGGCGTACGGAGCCTGATCGTACAGAAGGGGTCCAGCTATGCCCGGGACCGGCTGGAAGCCTTCCATCCCTGGAAAATCATCCCGGAACTGCCGGCCCGGCCGGAAGCACTGCGGGCCATTGTGGAAGAGGTGTGATGCCATGAAGATCAAGAAGCTCCTGGCAGGGCTGCTGCTGTCCTTTTGCTGCATGTCCCCTGCCCTGGCCTATCAGCAGGCCGATGTGGACCGGCTGCTGGCCACCCGTTCCTGTCCCGGGGGCAATCTGCGTGGCGCCTTCCTGCAGAATGCCGATCTGACCGGTGCCGATCTGCAGGGGGCCGATTTGAGCTATGCCAATCTGACCAATGCCATTCTGGAAAATGCAGACCTGCAAAAGGTGGATTTCCAGAAAGCCAACCTGCGGAATGCCTACATGGCCAACGCCAACCTGGAAGGCGCCAACCTGAGCAACGCCAACTTTTCCCACACGGTGCTGAACCACGCTTCCATGGTAAGGCTCACCGCCTACCGGACCAACTTTTCACATGCGCTGCTGACCTTTGCCAACCTGTATACGGCGGATCTGCGGGAAAGCAATTTCGACTTTGCCAACGGAGCCATGGCCAACTTTTTCTCGGCCAACCTGGCCCGGAGCTGGTTTTTCAGCACCCAGCTGCGGGGCGCCAACTTTACGTCGGCCAACCTGTACAATGCACGGCTGCGGAAGGCCGGACTCACGGAAGCCAATTTCAGGAACGCCAATCTGATGAGCGCCACCCTGCGGGGCAGCAACCTGAGCAAGGCCGTCCTCACCAATACCAACCTGGACGATGCGGACCTGTCCAACGCCAACATGGAAGGGACCGTGTTCACCAGTTCCGATTTGGCGTTGGCCTATCGGAAATAAAAAAATAAGACTGTCGGAAAATCGGCAGTCTTATTTTTTATCCCAGCACCAGCTTTTGTATTTCCGCCGGCTGATCCACCAGGGCCGTGGGTTTCAGGGCCTGCAGTTCCCCCCGGTCCCGAAATCCCCAGGTCACCAGGAAGCAGTCCATACCCACGTTGTCCGCCGTGGCCTTGTCCACTTCCGAATCCCCCACGTATACAGCCTGTCTCCTGTCCACACCCAGTTCCCGCAGGGCCTGCAGCACCGTATCCGGAGCCGGTTTCCGCCGTACCCTGGCACTTTCACCGATGGCCACCTTCATGGTTTCGGGAAAATACCGGTCCCGCAGTTCCTGTACCGCCGGATGGGCCTTGTTGGAAACAATGGCCGTCTTGATGCCCGCCGCCTTAAGCTGCGCCAGCAGTTCCGGGATCCCCCCATAGGGATGGGTAGCCTCGTTGCAATGGGTCAGATAATACTGGCGGAAAGCCTGGAACAGGCTCCTGAACTGGTTTTCCTCCACATCCTTGGGCAGGGACAGCTTCAGCAGCCGCTGCAGCCCGTTCCCCAGATCCCGCCGCACCTGCAGCCGGGTCCGGGTGGGATAGCCCCTGCTCCTGCACGCCACGTTCACCGCATTCCACAGATCTGTCAGGGTATCCAGCAACGTCCCATCCAGATCGAATACAACTGCCTGATATTTTGTCATTGGTTTCCCCTCATTTCTGATTGTCTCTTTACCTATAAGATGATACCACAACCTGTCAAACTATGGTACAATAAGAAGAATCAAACAAAAGGAGAGTGCGTCCATGAAACTCGTACGTTCGTTATTACTGACCGGCCTCATGGTGCTGACTGCTGCCCTGACCGCCTTTGCTTCCCCGGAATCCCCCACGGACCAGGAAGTGATCCAGGCCTTCCAGCAGGCCAACACCGTTTATGAATGGTTCGAACATCACCCTCTGCGCACCGACGGCAAGGGAGAACGGGACACCGGTTATATGATTTACTACACGGTGGCTGATAAGGCCTACCCCAATATGATGGCATTGAAGGCAAAAGTGAACGAACATTTCACCGAAGCCCTGGCCAGCTTCATCATCAGCGACAGCCGCATGTACCGTGAGTTCGACGGCAAGCTGTATGTGGCCCCCAGCGCCAGGGCCACAGATCCCCACAAGGGGACCAGCACCATCAACATCGTCCGGGTGTCCCCCACCAAAATCAACCTGGAGGTCAGCACCCCCATCATGGAAGATCCGGCCCACGGCAAGACCAACGTGGTAAAGACCTACAAGGTGACCTTCCCCTACGTAAAGACCCTGAAGGGCTGGAGATTCTCCTACTTCGAATCTCTGGAATAAAAAAAATCCGCTGCCCAGCCGCAGCGGTATTTTTTTGTCCTGGGAACGGATTTTTACACGTAGGCACGGGGCGATCAGAGCGATCGACCCTACGGGTTGGGATGTTATCGTCGCAGGGGCGGTTCGTCGTGAACTGCCCGCATGCATGGTCTGGCGGGGTTCCCTTTCCGTCCGTTTGTGTTCTTACGACAAAAAAGCCTGTCACTTTCGTGACAGGCTTTTTCTTTGTGGCGGAGTGGGAGAGATTCGAACTCTCGAAAGTAAAAACCTACCCACTAGTACAGAACACTAAGTAAGAAAAAGTGTAGAGTAGAAGCCACTTTTTAGCCCTTTTAAAGTACATACAGAAGCAATTAGACACTACTTGTATTCCAGAATCTTCCTAACTCTTCTATGAAGACAGCATAGCATAATTAGAGCTCCTATTGCAAGACCCATTTTTGTGTAAAAATTTTTGTGAGCCCTATTGAGTCTGCTTGAATTTCCTTCATTCCCCCTCTAGTCCCTTCTCTATATAGTGAATCATATCGTTTTGCTATTTCTTTATGAAGGGCTACAGGGAACACCAGAAAGAAGCCTATCAAGGTGGATAAAAAGGAAGAGGGAACTAATCTAATGGCTCCCTCCTCTATTGTATTGGTTTCTATTTGGTTCTATCTTCTTTCATACTCTTTGACTCTTCTATACCATGTATTCGGTTTCATTCCTGCTTTATTCATTGCCTGAACTGCTGTCATATTCCCTGCTTTCCATTCCTTATAGGCTTCCTTGAAGGTCTCACTAATGGATACTTTGGGTCTCCCATAAGGTCTATGTTCTGCAAGACAAAGGTCAATTCCTTCTCTCTGTCTCTGCTTTATGGTCTCCCTTTCCAGCTCAGACAGTGACGCAAATATCTTTAAGACAAATCTTCCTTGTGGTGTGGTGGTGTCTATCTGCTCTTTCAGGCTAATTAGATTGACTTTCTTTTGTGTCAGCTCTTCAACAATATTCAGGAAGTCCACTGTATTTCTTGCAAGTCTGCTGATACTTTCAATATAGACAGTGTCTCCCTCTCTTACATAATCTAACATAGCCTTTAGTTGTGGTCTCTCTCTATTCTTTCCGCTTATCTTCTCTTCATAGGTCTTATCAATCTTGATTCCCTTATCAGTAAAGCAGGCGTATTGTCTCCCTGTGTTCTGCTCTTTGGTGGATACTCTGATATAACAGATATTAGCCATTTGATAGACCCCCTTCAGAAAATGTTTTTATGGTCATATCATATCGTAAGTATGTCATAATGTCAAATTCAATTTAGAAATATTTCATATATCCATTTAAAACTTTATGACACATCATTTTCATTGGTTTTTCTATCTTTCAAAAAGTATACAAATTGACATATCAAGGAATTGGCACACTATAAGGAGATATACCATAAGGTATACCCACAGACAATCTTAAGCAAACAGCCAAAGAGAACAATGAAAAGGAAGGAGACAAAGAATCATGAACACCACAAACACCGACAATGAGAAGTACAGCACTATCAAGAAGATTAACAGAGGTAGAATAGTCACACCTGTAGGAAAAGCCTATTGGGCCTATCTGGATAAACCAGAGGAATTTAATGGACAGCCCACAAGCAACTATTCTATTCAGGTAGAGTTTACCAAAGAAGGGACTCAGGCTCTAAAGAGTGAATTATTGAGAGTCCTTGAAGAAGCTAAACAGGCTCCTAAGTTCTCAGGGAAACCATGGAAAAAAGAGCCCAATATTTCTTTGAAAGAAGGCAAAGATAATTCTGTACGGTTTAAATTTGCTTCTAAGGTATCTTATATAGACCGTACAACTCATGAGGAAAAGCCCATTAATATTCAATTGTTCAACTCAAAGGGAGATAGATTAAAGCCCTCTGATACTCCTATTCCTGTAGGTAGTAAAGTCCGAATTTGCTTTAAGCCTGTCCCCTATCATATCAACAGGAATAACAATGGAATTAAATTACAGCTTGAAGCATTATTGTTACTAGAGGAGGCAACAAATGAAGATACTAATTATCCTTCTGCTTCTTCTTATGGTCTGACTGATTAACTCTGACAACTGAATATAGTAAGTAGTTTGTTTCTCTCCTTTTTAAATTTCTTTAGGAGTGTCTCCCATTAGCTCCCTATTTATGTATCTCTAATAGATAGTCCTAAGGAAATCTCATCAGGAGTTATTTTTTTAATTAGGAGAAAACACAATGGATAATAAAATAACAACAATCAGAGTTGTGGACGCACCCACAGGAGAGGGAAAGACTACAGCCCTAATAAACCGCCTAAAGACTAACTATAACCCCTTTACAGCACCCCTAGAGGGGGGAGAGAGATTTATTGTTATGGTTCCTTTAGTGACTGAATGTGAAAGAATCTATAATGCTCTGAAAGAGGGTGGTATAGATGCCTATATGGCAACTATTGAAGGACGGAAAAATAGAGATACCCTTGATGCTATTGAAAGAGGAGAAAATATTATCACTACTCATAGATTCTATGAAATGGAAACCAATGAACTATTTAAGACACTGAAGGAGTCTTCTACTAAAGGGAAATACTCCTATAGTCTTTTCATTGATGAAGAGCCCGCTATAGCTATAGAGATAGATATAAAAGATTCTCCTTTAGAGAAATTACCTTCTTTAACCCCTTCTGACATTGAGGAAATGAAGGGACGAAATATTATTGCTATAGATTCTGACAGTAATAGAATTCATTGGACAGCTCCTGAAGATTTATCGGTTATCTATAGGCACTATAGGGATTTTTTCACTGGTTATACTGTTTACCTTTCAAAAGAAGCCTATCAGGGTAGAAAAGAAAACCCCTTTATAATTCTCATGAATCCTGAACTATGGTCTATGTTTGAGTCCGTTACGGTATTGAGTTATAGAGTCCGTTACTCCCTCTTTCATGCCTACTGTGAGCTCTTTCGGTTCCCTATAGAGTATCATCATATTGATAGAGACCCTATTACTAATGATTCACTCTTTAAAAGGGGCTACATAGACAAGAAGCCAAAAGGATATGAACGCTTGAATATCTGTAAGGAGCATTTATTGGCGACCTTTGATAGAGAGTATAAAGAGATTCCTTCTAAGGGGCTATCCTATAGTTGGTATACCAATAAGGCCAAACCAAAACAGCTTAAGAAAATAAAGTCCTACATGGATAAATGTATTAGGAAGTATTCTTGTAGCTCTATCTTATGGACTTCCTTTAAAGATAATATGAAGGCTTTAAAGATTCCTAAACATGGTATCAGCTTAACGAATTGGACAGCCTGTAATACAAGAGCCACCAATGATTATAGCAATCGTACCAATGTGATTTACCCTATCAACAGATATATGAATCCTTTTAAAGCCTCTTTCTGGAAAGCTCAGGGAATTGTTATAGATACAGATAATTGGGCCTTGAATGAGCTCATACAATTTCTTTGGAGGTCTAATTTAAGAGTTGCTGATAGTAAGTTATCTGTTAATGTTTATATCCCTTCAGAGCGTATGAGAGGGTTATTAGAAGCCTGGATAAATAATATACAGTAACCTTAAGAAAGATATATCTAAAAAATTTTTGGGGGCGTTTTGAGACACTCCTAAAGATTATAGTATTTATTTATTATAAGAGCCAAAGAGCAAAGCCCTGATTCTCCCTTACTTATTTACTTATTTTGGGGGCATTTTAGGTTTTATTTGTCCCCATAAATAAGTCTTAAAAAGATTGTTAAAATGATATGATAAAGTATATGGTTCTTTTCATCTGTCTTTTTATTGAGTCAATATAATAACTACTATAGAGCAACACCAAAGACCACAACTACCATAGAGCAATACCGAAGATAATAATTACCATAGACTCTACTTTAAAGGCTACATCAAAGATAATAACTACCATAGGCTCTACTTTAAAGGCTATATCAAAGATAATAATTACTATAGACTCTACTTTAAAGGCTATACCAAAGATGATAATTACTAAAGACTAATACCAAAGACTAATACCAAAGATAATAATTATTATAGATTCTCTTTTATCAGGTCTTTCAAGGAATCTCTTATAGGTTCTCTTATATGGTCTCAGAATTGCTCCCTATGGATATTCCTATTTTTATAGGGTCTTTTTAATTGGCACACTATAAGGAGAAAGAGGAGAATAATTATTAATATATACATGATAAAGAAAATAATCCTAGTGATACTCTATATAATCCTTTACGTGAGATTTCTAAACAGAGTCTTTCATGGGTCTCATGTATCAATTGGTATTCTCGTAGTAATGTACATAAGTCCTTTATATGAGGACAACATAAGTGTTATTATTATTAATTTTCTTCCTATGTAGTTCCCCTGTAGCTATCCTATGTATATCCCTATTGGGTGCTATGTGGGTATATCTTAAATTTAATGGTCTCTTTGTCTTTAGTTATAAATATTATCCATTGTGTTGTGGTGTCCTCCTTATTATGGCCCCTATAGCGGTATCTTAACTTATTCAGGTACTCCCTATAGGGGCTTTTTTTTAATCGTTATTTATTAAATGAAGAACTAAAAATAAAAAAAGAGAAGACTACTCCTTATTATGTATCTGAAGTAGTCCCCCTATATATCCCTGTATGGTTATCTCTATATCGCTCTATACAGCTCCTTTATAAGGTAAAGTTTGTAAAGTGGTCATAATTGGTCATATATGGTATCGAAATCCTTATCATCATAATCTACACCGATAAAGACACCGCCTGTATAGCCCCATATATTCATACTAATTAAATCTTCTAGTACATCTTCTGCATAGCACTTCTTTTCTCTAGCTCTATCATCCTCTATAAGGTCAATACAAGAATTAAATAGAGTCATATCATCTGTAGGCCAATTTCTTTCTATTTCATCATAAAGACACTCTGTAATATCTATGGAACCATGAGAAGAAACAAGAAAGAATTTCTGTTTGTCTCTAGCATATTTTAAGGTCGCATGGGTGCCCCAATGGCCCTTTAAAAGGAGTCTCTGTAATGATTTATTGCTTATCTGATTCATACAGGATTCAATAAAGATTCTCTCTGCAAAATTTTTTCCCCCCTCTGTTCTCTAACAGGGTCTTTAATTCGGTCTCTGTCTTGATTTCCCCTTTACGTCTGAATGATAATGATTCCTCCTTCTTAATAAGTTAGCAATATTGCCATTGGTGATTATCCAAAGGATTATATTTCTCATTCTGTACCTTCATTTCCTTATTGGTATACTCTACATAAATTCTTGTAGTGGATACATCTTCATGCCCTAGTATCTTTTGAAGAGTGAAGAGGTCTCCCCCATTGAGAAGAAAGGTCTTTGCAAAGGTATGCCGCCATGTGTGAGCTGATAGGCGTTTCTCTGGTATCCCTAAGCCCTTTAGGTGTTCTTTCAGGTACTTGAATACCGTATCAATGCCCCCATTGCCTAAGGGAGTCCCATAGTAGGTTATAAGGAGTCTAGGAGTAAAGGCCCCATATTCTTGAAGGACTGTCTCTCTCTCCCTAAGATACCTTTTCAGGATACGCCGCAAGGATACCCCTAAAGGAATTTCTCTTGATTTATCCCCCTTTCCATGTTGTACCACCAAAAAGCCTTCATGAATGTGAATATCCGTTACAGATAACTTCATTGCCTCTGTCTTTCTCATTCCTGTACTGAAGAGAAGGCACATGAGCATATAATTACGATAGCCAATAAAGGTGTTCTTATCAAAACTTTTCAGAATCTCTAAGACTTCCTGTGTAGAGAAAGTCCTTGCGTGTTTCTTTTGGTATTTAGGTTTCCTGATATGTTTCATGGGATTCTCTGCAATGTATTCCCACTCTGTCAGGAAGTTATAGAATACTTTGAGTACCATATATTTGTCCGCTATGGTTACTCCTGCTAAGTTCCTCTTACGGAGGTATTCAAGGTACTTTAAGACACTGTCAGGAGTCGTTTTATCTATTGTCTCTATATGCTCCTCCTGTGTAAGGAATAACATATAGGGTACTAGGCTCCTCCTGTAGTTGTCTATGGTGCTGACCGCTAAATTACTACTGATACAATGCCTATAGAAAACATTTAAGGACTCTTGTACTGATAATTCCATTTGGTTCTCCTCCCTTTTCGTCTTTCTCATTTTCTTCTCCTGTGTTATATATAAATTTTGTTCACAATTTGTTCACACTTTAGGGACTCATTCAGACCCTTTTTCACAGGTTTTTACAGGATTTTATAGAAGAAATAGGGAAAATCAGCATGGAATACAGATACATAAGAACCCGAATAGATTTTAATCTTGCGTGTTCCTAAGCACATATAACAAAAAAGACACCCCTTTTGGGATGCCTAATTGTCTACCGTATGTAGAATTTCAAGGGTGACTAAACTCTGAACTACTGATTAATACTAGGTTTACGATTTTCTCGTGTACCTTTAATCTAGTACAGAACTTAACCACTAGAAAAAATGGCGGAGTGGGAGAGATTCGAACTCTCGCGAGGTTTAACCCCCCTAACGATTTAGCAAACCGTCCTCTTCAGCCACTTGAGTACCACTCCATTAGAACCGGCTGACTCGTATATAATACACCAATCAGCCGATCTTGTCAACTATTTTTTTATTCTTCGATTTCCCGCAGCAGTTCGGCCATGTTCTGCTGCTGGTTCTCCTGCGCCACTTCCTCCGAACAGGGCACTGCATTGGCCGCTGGAGTGATGGTGCTTCCAGGCAGCTGGCAGTTGTAGAAGGATTCCAGTTCCTGGTCTCCGTTGGTGAGGCCATACAGGATCTCCAGGCCCTTCATGGTCACCTTCACGGGCTGCCCCTTCTCCTCATAGGCCACGGGACTCAACGAAAGCAGGTACTTGTAGGCCATCTCGGGCATCAGCTCCTGAAGCACCTTTTTCTTGTAACTGTACTTGGCGTCCAGTACCAGGTAGTTCTCCCTCCCCTTCCCTTTCCACCGCAACAGATAATCGGGGGTGTAATAATGGCCCTCTTCCAGGGCCTTGAAGGCGTAGGTGCTGTTCCGGTACAGGTGGATGCCGGTCCGGGCGCTCTCGTCCGTATCCGTGAGCACGGGATGGAAGTACAGTGTCAGGGTGGCGCCCTCCTTTTCCAGGGTGAATACATTCCGGTATCCGCCGGCGCTGTAAAATCCCCGTCCTCCCACGCTGTACGTCTGACGACGGCTGCCGGTCAGCCTGTATCCGGCCTTCTGGGCCAGATCCAGCAGCTTCACCAGACAGTAGATCTCGAACACGAACGTGTTCTCGTACAGGTTCAGCAGCATCCGTTCCCGGGGGAAATGATGGGTGGCATTTTCATACCATTTATGGATGCACAGGTAGATCCGATAATACTGGGGCACCCGGAAGAAGGGTTCCGTGGGCACAGGCAGCCAGGAGGCGTCCAGTAGGGTCACCGGCAGGATCTGCTGATAGGAAACGAACATCTCCTGCAGCCGCTCTTCCACCTCACTGCATCGCTCCAGGAAGCCCCGCAGCATTCTGGCGGCGTTCGCATAGAGCACCTCGCTGCTGAGAAGATAGCCATCCTCCAAAGGCCCGGGCATCCGGAGCTGGTCCAGGGCCTCGGTGATCTCCTTCCGTTCCTCCTCCAGATCATAGCACAGACGCTGCAGGAAGCTGAGCACCACCTGATTTTCATACACGTCCCGGCTCATCTTATCCTGGGTCATGAGCAGCTTTTCGGGCAGATAATGGCCACTGCCACAGTCCACTCCATAAGGAGCCTTCCGCAGGTATTCAGGGTGGCGTACCAGGTATTGCAGGGTGTGGGAGTTCACAGTCTGGACCTTTTCCGTCCAGTCCACCACCTCTTCCGTTTCCAGGGTGTGGCGGCAGTTGGCCTTGAAATACCCGTAATTTTCTTCATAGACCTGCAGGATTTCTTCGGCCAGGGTCAGCTGGCTGAGAAAATCCGAGAATCCGGATTCCCCGGCCTGGAGGGAACTGCCTTCCAGCAGGGGCGCCTGGTGGGCGTACACAAATTCCAGCATGGCCGCCAGATTCTGCTGCCGGGCAGAGGGCTGGATCAGTACGGGCAGGAGATCGGTGTAATAGGTCTCGGCGGTGCCGTCTTCCTGCTGCAGGGTGATTTCCAGCTCCACCAGCCCCATATGATAGGCAAAGATGGGATAGGAGAACAGCACCTGCCGGTGTCGCCGGTCGTACATCCCGTTCAGCGGCTTGCCATTGAGCGTCACGTTGACTTCTGCCGGATTCCCGGCCTGGGGCAGCTCCAGGTCATAGTGCTGATTCTCCCGCACGCCGGGATGTCCGGTGGCTGCCAGGATCCGTTCGGCTCCGTAGGGCTGCTGCTGGGCCGTTACAGGCAGGGTCAGCACCGGACCGTTTTGTTCCAGCAGACGAATTTCGTTCATCATGATCTCAATGGAAGAACTGGAAGAATTTCATCCGCCGGTTCCCCCACTCCAGGATCTGATCCAGCAGGCCGGCACTCTGCAGCAATTTATTGCTGGCACAGTCGTCCCGGAACTGGATCAGCCATTTTTCATAATCCACCCCATTGCCGCTGAGTTTGGGGAGAATCTTCTGGGCCACGGCAAAGTCCAAAGCAATGATACCGGGCCGGATGTGGTCTTCCGGTTCCATGAGCCGGGAAGCCGCCCGCCAGTAGCGATGGATGGCCAGCTCGATCCGCATGCTCAGGTAGATGTTCTGCTCAGCCAGACGGGCCTTCACCCGGTCGTACACGTTCTGTTCCACGCTGGTCAAAGCACAGCTTTCCCGGGGTGCCACGTCGAACAGGCTCTTCAGCTGGGGCCAGGAAATCTGCTGGATTTCTCCGTTGCCCAGGCCCCGGCCCACTTCGGGGACAAATTCCGTATGGGGCAGGGTGACGATCCAGGCCCGGTCGATGAGCCGGGGTGAGAGGGTCTCGGTGGTATGGTCGTTGTTGATGGTGGCCAGGAAATGCAGCGTCTCGGGCAGCTGGAACCGATGGTTGTGTCCCAGGTTGATGGTATGTTCTCCGTTCCAGTCATCACACACGTTCATGAAGTCAGCCCAGTAGTATTCCATGGGAGACAGGTTGGCTTCGTCCAGCAGGATGTAATAGGGATACTGATGCACCCCGTGGCGTTTTTCCCAGTCCAGCAGCCGCAGGCCATCATACACGTCCCGATTGCTTTCCTCAAAGGTCTTGTTCAGGGGATTGTAGTACCCGATCAGATCCCGCTTGCTAGTCCAGCCCCGTTCCACGGATACCGGGATATACCGGTTGGTGGTGCTCATAAAGTCCTGGGGACCGATTTTCCGGTCGAACTGGGTCAGGCCCAGGACTTTGCCCAGTAGATTGCAGAAGGAAGTCTTGCCACTGCCCGGAGCTCCGGAGAACACGGTCAGGAATCCCTGGGTGGTACACAACAGCAGGTTCATGATCAGGTTGCGGCTGTACTGGGGCCGTTCTTTCTGGATGGTTTCCACCAGGTAATCCAGACATTTGCGGTTATTGCTGCCTGCAGCCGGCAGGGCATTGATCCGCTGGGCCAGCTCTTCCTCGCTCTGGGGCTGGGCCAGACGGGCCTGCCGTTCCTGCACCTGGGCAATGGCCCGGCGATTGCGGCTGGAAAGGTTCTTTGCCGTTCCCAGCTGCTGCCACAGATCCGGCACCCGTTCCAGCAGGGCTGTAATGAAGTCCTGGCTCCAGCGCTTGTTCAGGTTCTCCAGCAGGTGCTGGTACAGGAAGTCCCCTACAGCCCTGTAGCTGTCCCGGGCCGTGTCGTCCCCTTCCAGGATGGCTTCCAGCCGGTCCAGGCGCTGCTGACGGATGGCAGTGGGCAGGCCGGTGAACAGCCGTTCCTCCTCCCGCTGCAGGAAGGCCTTCAGGTCCGGGGCTTTCACCAGGTCGCCCTGTTCCGCCCGGCAGCAATTCACCAGGCTGCGCACCAGAACTTCGTCGGTGGCCAGATCCACCAGCTGGCTCTGGGTGCCGGACAGACGATGGTAGAACACCCACTGGGTCTTTTCCTGGCGGCTGGCCCAGGTGCCCTCCGCCGGATAGAAGGTGGTGGCCTGCCATGCTTCCGGCGGGCAGGCAGTAAGCAGATACTGGTTCTCAGGCACGTCGCTTTCCAGGTAGAACCCGAAACGCACATTCCGCTGTACTTCATAAGGCCCGGCAATCCAGCCGTTTTCCAGATGGAGCAGCAGCTGCTGGCCCACAAACAGGCCGGGTTCCTGCAGCCGCAGCACCGTATCCGTGGCCAGAGGATCCAGGAGCTGCTTCTCCTCCACCAGGGTGTACAGGCCTTCTTCATAGGGGAAGCGCAGTTTGCCCGCTTTCAGAGCGTCGATGCAGAATACCCGATAGGCCGTAGAGCGCAGATTGCCCTGTCCGTCCTTGTTTTCCACCAGGTCATCGGAAGCCAGATCCAGAAACACAATATCGTTCTCATGGAAATGCTCCTCCATGAATTTCTGATCGCTGTGAAGGCTGTACCACAGGTTGATGTTCTTGTACTGCTCTGCCCGGGGGATCAGGTCATCGATTTCTTCCGGAGAAAGAGCCCGGTACTGGCCCTCATTCCACACCCCCATGGGTGTAAAGTTGTAGAAGCTGTCTACAATATTGATCCGGCCCACCAGGGTCCGGGACTCAGGGATGTCCTGCCTGGCAGGTTCCGGAAATTCCGGAACGGGAGCTGGCGCGGCCGGTGCAGATTCCCCAGCCGGCTGGGGTTTGGCCGTTTCTGTCTGTGCTTTCGCCGGATTCTTCCGGGGCTTCACCGGTTCGGCCATCAGCTTCGGTCTTGTTTCCGTTTTTGTTTCCGGTTCTTTCTCTGCAGCAGCCACCTGGGGTTCATCTTTCTTTTTGCGGTTCTGGGCCTCCCGGTTCCGGTTCCGTTCCTTTTTGTTTTCCTTCCGGGTATTTGGGGTACAGGAATCCTTCACCCTTTCCTCCTTTTGGGTTTCCGGTTCCTTCTTTCCTGCTTTCGCTTCCACGGTCTCCGGTTTGGACGGTTCCTCTTTGGATGCTGCCGCTTCTTGGTCCTTCTTTTCCAGCAGCAGTGCCACCTTTTTCTGGGGCCCCACCGGATAGGGGATTTCCAGTAGCTTCAGGCCCAGCCAGAATTCTTCCAGCGTGACCTTGCAATGCTCTTTCCGGTAATACCCATAGACTTTATCCAGAAGGTCGGCCATGGTGGATGCATTGTAGCCCTGGATCTTTTTCCAGTCTTCCGGATCCTGGCTCAGATTGTGGGCCAGACCCTTTTCCACGGCAAACAACAGAGATCCCAGGCTGGCCCTGGCCAGAGCCTGATAGGATTTATTGCCGCTGCGGTACAGTTCCACCGCAAAGGGAATCATTTTCTTCTTGACATTGGGCGACCGCCGGTCCAGTTTGCCCAGCTGGGCGATGTATTTTCGATACGGACGGCTGTTGCTTTTCATGGGCTTCAGAAGGAGTTCCATGGGTGCGCTCTGGTACAGCAGCTTCAGTTCCTGGTCATCAAGCTGTTCCAGTGCCCCTTCCGGAGCTTCCTTCAGAAGCACGGGGCGTTGTTTCTGTGCTTTCATTGTAACCTCCATGATATATAAATGCAGTAGTGAATCAAAATTTGACAAATAAAGAGCTGGCGCCAGCAACGCACAGCTCATATTATTATACCCAATTTTCAGATTTATGCCAATGGGGAAGGGTCAGTGGTTAGGGGTTAGGGGTTAGGGGTTGATGATTGGTGCGAACCGGCTGAACCGTTTTCGGCGGGCGAGTCGGCGTGACCCGCCCCTGTGGTATAGGCCTCCGCCTTCTCCCAGACTTCCGGCTCTTCCAGTCCCTTTCGCCAGTAGGCGCTGCCGGCCAGGTCGTAGCGGCTGATCAGGGCATTCTTCAAAGCCAGGCTGCGGCTCTCTTCCATCCAGACTTTATGCAGAGTTCCCTGCTCTTTATATTCGAAATAGTACTGTCCTTCGCTGCTCAGCCAGGCAGGTACCAGGCTGTGATCCCGGATCCGCTTTCTGGCTCCGGGCATGGAAAGGGTCCGGGCGCTGACGGTTCCGTCTTCTTTCACGGTCCAGTCCCGCATGTAGAGCGGCATCCCCAGCACCAGTTTCTCTTTGGGCACTTCCAGCAGGGTCTTCTGGATGCCCTGCTCCACCCAGGGCAGGCTGGCCACACTGCCGGCGGCTTTGGACAGGCGGTGATGCTCATCGTAGGCCATGAGCATCACATAATCCACCTGCTCCGCCAGATCCTTTCTATTGTAGCATTTCGACCAGTTGCCATTGTCGCTGGGCACGGTCACATCGATGGAAACCGTGTATCCCGCCGGTTTCAGCACGCCGCTGAGTTCCCCCACAAAGGCCGTGAGCCGGTCACTGTCTTCCGGTTTGATGTTCTCGAAATCCAGGTTGATGCCGTCCAGCTGGTAGGTCCGGGCCAGCTGCAGCAGGTTCTCGGCGGCTTTCTGCCGCCCCGCCGGATTGTCCAAAAGGCCATGGGTGCGATCCGGGTCGAACCCGTTGGTAATGAGTGCCCACACCCTGTACCCTTTGGCATGGGCCTGGGGAGCATAGTCGGTGGTGGCATTCTTCACTTCAATATTCCCCTCCGTATCGCTGAGGATGAACCAGCTGGGTGAAAGGACGTTGATGCCGGGCAGCTTTTTTTCCTGGGCCAGTTTGGAAGAGGCTTCCCCGGGGGCCTGCCAGTCCCAGACCAGATGGACGGGCCCCTCCAGTTTCCGGGGCATATAGGCCGTCACCGGGCCGTTTTTTTTCGTATCAGGAGCGGTGGGCTTTTTGGCACAGGCCGTGCCGGTAAGGGCCAACAGACAAAGACCGAGGCAGAGCAAACGTGAGAATTTCATGGCATTCCTCCTGGAGTTGTTTTTTCCATTGTACCATAAAAGGCGCTGTGAAAAAATCATCCACAGCGCCTTTATTTCGCTAGCGTCAGCTGGCTTCCATCGGCTAGTGACTAGTAACTAGTGACTAGTGACGGGGTGTGAAAAAGCATTTTTTCACACTCCCTTTTTATGTCAGTTTCACTCTTTTCTCTGCAGGCTTCCCTTATTTTTACCCGAGATACTTCTTCTCCAGCTCTTCCAGCATCTCCAGATAATGCTCCTGGATGCCCTTTTCCGTCTCTTCGTTCTCGAACTTTCTGCTCCGGGCGTCGATATCAGCCAGGTCTTCCTGGCTCAGCTGGTTTTCGGCGAAGGTGTACACCACATTGTTTTCCTTTTCCACGTGGCGCTTCAGCAGCCGGGCGTAGCCCATGGCTTCGGTCAGGATGTCCAGCTTGTACTCGGTCTTGGGATTCTTTTCGTATTCATCCAGGGCCGTGGCCAGGCTCATCACATGATCCCGTCCCAGGTCGTGCTCCACCAGCATGCCGTGGGTCACCAGATTGTCGGCGATGCGACCCAGTCTGGCCACCATCACCGGGAACAGATATACCTCTTCCTTCCCGTGGTGATGCTTGTCCGCATACCGGCGGATGAAATCCACCATCTTCCGGAAATCGGCCACGTCCACGGGCTTGCCTTCCAGGATGCCGATGGATGCCTGGCGGATCACTTCCAGCATCCGGCTGATGTTGGCATGTTCTTCTTTCATCAGGTCAATGGTCCAGGTCATGGCCGTTCCTCCTCTCAGGCTGCTTTCGGACGCAGCACGTAATGGCTGTGGTCCTGCTGGTCCAGTTCGAATTGGGTGTTTTCCAGCATGCCCTGCATCATGGCGTCCCGCAGGGTGTAGTATACGGACGGGTTCACATCGGCTTCTTCCCAGAAACCGCCGTGCAGGTCATCGGTCTGATCCCAGGCGAAGGCGTCCGGATTCTGATCCACCACCATATTCACCCGGTCGCAGGGCATGCCGTTCAGGAAGGCATCTTCGAAGGCCCGGTAGATGGTGGAAGCATCGGCGTCGGCTTTCAGGGCACGGGTACGGCCGAATTCCAGGGCCAGCTGTTCCAGCTGGGGCAGCAGATTGTCGTTGTGATGCAGCAGGGCACCGGCCAACTGGGCATAGCGGCCTTCGGCATCGTGGATGCGGCCCTGCAGCCAGCCGTGGATGTTCATGGTATCGATCAGTTCGTCCAGAGGACGGGTTTCGTTGTTCACATAGCTTGCGGCGGGTTTGTCGCCGGTGTTCCAGTGGTTCTTTTCAGCGGCATCGGCCAGAGCTGCAATGAAAGCTTCCTGCAGCTGGATCTTGCCGTACAGCCAATGATGGATGGGTCCCAGAAATGCGCTCATGTTCGTTTCCCCCTTCGCTTACGCCTTGGCGATGGCTTCGTTGACGGCGGCTACGACGGCTTCCGGGTCCAGCCCATGGACGAAAGCGGCATCCTGCAGGGATTCCATCTGGGAAGAAGGGCAGCCCAGGCAGTGCATGCCCACGCCCAGCAGAGCCGGGATGGCTTCCGGATGTTCTGCACAGATTTTACCGACCAGCATATCTTTCGTAACTTTGTTTTCCATCATGATTTTCTCCTTATATGTACCCGTTGTGGTTTCCAATTCTCGGAAGTGTGTGGTTTCCTATGATTGGGAAGTGTTTGTTGATTGCTTACAGTGGTAAGTATAAAGGAGGAACAAAAAAAGTTCCGTTGTTTAAACAACGGAATGAATTTTATTTGTGTCCCCCTGAAAGGGGGAAAGGGCCCGCTTGCGGGTAGGGGGTCTCACACCAGGTGTATGACCCATCCACCATCCATGCGGATGGTCCCCTTCCCTTTCAGGGAAGGACAAATTTATTCTTTTGTCTCAGGTTCTGCCACTGCCTCCGGTTCCTTGTCCTCCACCCGGTTCGGGTACAGCATGGAGTCACCCCGGCCCAGGGTCATGTCATAGCCATAATGCTTCAGGTACCGGTACATGACCTCGATGGTGTGGAGCAACTTCTTCCGGGCATCCTGGTTCAGGGTATCCGGGTCGGCCGGAGGCAGCATGGGCATGCGCAGCACGTTGGCACCGCTCTGGACGCTGAGGATCTGGCCGTGGGCATGGATCCTCCGGATGGCCCAGGGTGCCACGATGTTGGCCCGGGGGAACAGGATCCGCAAAATGGCTGTGAGCCGCAGGTACTCTTCCAGGGCCATGCGCCTTTCCTGGCGGAACGGTGTACCGTCCTCGGGCAGGAAGGGTGTCAGGGTAATGTTGTGAGGTGCCAGTTCCTGGAGCAGGGTCAGATCCTTCACCAGGTAGTCCACCTGTTCGTAGGGAGCCCCCACCAGGAAGCCCGTATCCGTCTCATACCCCAGATCCTTCAGATCGTTCACACAGTCGATCTTGGTGGAAAGAGAATGGGTGGGGGGATGGAGCCGGCTGAAATGGAGAGGGGCCGAGGTCACAAAGCTGAGGAAGTACCGCTGGGCCCCGGCCTGGTGCAGCCGATGGTAGGATTTCTTCGTCCGTTCCCCCACCGAAAGGCCCAGGGCGCAGTCGGGGAATTCCTGCTTCAAGTTGGTCAGGATATTGCACAGGATCATATCCGTATAGTAATGATCCTCTCCCCCTTCCAGCAGAAAGGATCGGATCCCCAGCTCATAGCCCAGGGCGCAGGCCCCCCGGATCTGTTCCCAGTTCAGCCGGAAGCGGTGGAGTTCACCGTTCTCCTCCCGGCGGGGACAGTACAGGCAATTCTGGGGGCAGTGGTTGCTGAATTCCAGCACGCCCTGGAAGTACACCCTGCGGTGGAACACATAGTTCATGGCCTCCTGGGCGCCCCGGAACAATTTATCCCGCAGCAGAGGGTCCTCCGTCTGGAGCAGGGCCTTATACTCCTCGTCCGTGAGTACGGAATATTCCTTCAGCTTGTCCACCAGATCCACAATGCCCACCTGTCCTTTCGATGCGTCAGTTAGATATATTTATTATAAAGCCTAACTGCCGGCCTTGTCCACATCTCCAAATATTGACATTCCTACGATTTCTTATTATTCTTATGGTATGAATATTTTGCATAATATCTTGCTTGCCATACATGCCCAGTGAAAGGAGCGTCCTTATGGAAATCCGCACCCTGAAATATTTCCTGGCGGTGGCCCGGGAACAGAACATGACCGAAGCCGCCAATTTGCTGTTCGTCACCCAGCCCACCCTGTCCCGCCAGATGGCCGACCTGGAAAAGGAACTGGGCAAGAAACTGTTCATCCGCAGCAACCGCAGCACCACCCTCACCGAAGAAGGGATGCACCTGCGCCAGCGGGCCGAAGAAATCCTGGCCCTGGTGGAACAGACGAAAAGCGAGATCAAGGATGAAGATCTGGACCTGACCGGCTGCATCCGCATCGGGGCCGGCATCACCTATCTGGTCCACTATCTGACGGATACCTTCGCCGACCTGCGCAAGGAGAATCCCCACCTGACCATCGAAATGATCACCGGCAACGCCGACATCATCCAGGAAAAGCTGGAACACGGCCTGCTGGATTTCGGCCTGTTCATCCAGCCCTTCAACGTGGAAAACTACAATTATCTGGAGCTGCCGGGCAAGAACCGGCTGGGCATCGTCACCAGCATCCACAGCCCCTGGGCAAAGCTGGATGCCGTCACCCCGGAAAACATCCTGGGAATCCCCCTCATGACCTCCTCCCGGCACAACAACCGGACCTTCGACCTGGAAGGCTGGTCCAAGGGCAAGTTCTCTGTAGAGAAGCTGAACATCGTGGGCACCACGGACCTTTCCTGCAACACCAATCCCCTGGTCTTCCAGCAGGTGGCCAACTTGCTGTGCATAGACCGGCTGGAGCACCACGAATCCCCGGAATTGAAATTCATCCCTCTGGAGCCGGCCTACGAAGTCTCCAGCCTGGTGGCCTGGAAAAAGTACCGCCTGCTCAGCCATTCCAGCCAGGTATTCCTGGAACGACTGAAGGAGAAAGTCAATCCAGAAAAATAATATCAAAAGAACCTGTCCTGTTTCCAGGGCAGGTTCTTTCCTTTGGCTAGAGACTAGTGACTAGTGACTCGAGACTGTTTCAAGCTTGCTTCTCCAACTGGTACAGCAGATAATCCAGGTTCGTCAGCCGTTCCTGTTCCCGGTGCACCCTTTCCAGCAGGCAGCGCCGGTATTTCCGCAGCTCCAGGGTCTGCTGCTGTGTCCCCTCCAGCTGCTGGACTTTCCGGATGACCTCATCCGGGCATCCGGCAGCCTCCAGATTCTCACGGAGTTTCTCGTCCATACCTGTTACCTCATCTTGATCTTGTTCTTTTCTTCAAAATTTGCCTGTGGCAAATTTTCTCCTTCGGCTGGTGACTAGTGACTAGAGACTAGTGACTGCCTCAAGCTTCGTACACTTCCTTCGCCAGCCGGAATGCTGCCCAGGCTTTGGGCCAGCCGGCGTAGAAGCCCAGCTGGGTGATGATCTGGACCATTTCTTCCTTGGTCACGCCGTTGTTCCTGGCGGACGTAATGTGGTATTTCAGAGAACTGTCCGTGATGCCCTGAGAGATCAGAGCGGATACGGTGACGATGCTGCGGTCGTGCAGGCTCAGTTTGTCGTTAGCGCTCCACACTTCACCAAACAGGATGTCATCGTTGTAGCGGGCGAAGTCCGGGGCGAATTCCCCCAGCACGTCTCTGCCTGCGGTTTGCACGATTTTGACCGGTTTCTTCGTTTCATTTTCCATGGCTGCTGCCTCCCCAAAATGTATGCCCATGCAAGTCGTCATGACCAGGGCCAGCGCGAAGCCAGCAAATTGTTTCAAGCGTTCGTCCATCATGATTCCTCCTTCGGGTTCTCTCTTGGGTATATCATAGCAAATCCGGACAGCCATGTTAAATGCTTATCGTTTATCCATGAAAATAGAAAAAATGTATGAAAAAAGGATGTGAAAAATCATACCTCTTATCAGCTGTTTTACCCCTCAAAGGGCTTCACGTCCTTCACCGCATCCGCCAGTGTCAGGGGCTGGCTGCCATGGTCCAGGTCCAGCAGCACATACCGGTCGCAGCCCATGCCCAGCTCCTTCATGTAGCTCAGCTGGCGCAGGCCGTGGCGGCTTTCCATTCGTTCCACCAGGGCGTGGCGATCTTTTTCCGGCAGGGCATAGACCAGGTCTACGGAAGCCTGGTCGGCCGCCAGGATGTCCGTGGACGCCAGGATACCGATGTTGGGCGTCACCACGGGCTGGGCCCCGGTGCCTTCACAGTCACAGGATACGGACATGTTGCGCAGCACATTGATGTAGGCGATGTGATTGCCGAAATGGTCCGCCGTGGCCTTGGATGATTCCGTCAGCCGTTCCATGAATTCTTCCTTGTCGATGCCCCACTGGCTGCCGCCCTCGCCGGAATGGATCATCTTCTTGCCGATGCGGCCGTCGGCACAGCCGATGCCGATATTCTTGTCGGAGCCGCCGAAGCCGCCCATGGTATGGCCCTTGAAATGGGTCAGCACCAGCAGGGAATCGTAGTTCAGCAGATGGGAACCCACGGACATCTCCGTGAACCATTTGCCTCCCTTGACGGGCAGCATGGTGTTCCCCTCTTCGTCCAGGATATCCACCGGTGCGAAATCCCAGCCGTTCACCGCCAGGGTCTTCCGGTGTTCTTCCGTGGTATATCGGGCACCGCCATAATAGGTATTCGTTTCCACGATTTTCGCGCCGGGCAGACGGGCTTCCATGAGCTGCTTTACCCAGGGCCGGGGAATGATGTTGGGGCCATGGGGCTCGCCTGTGTGCAGTTTGATGCCCACTTTGCCGGTCATATTGCCGGCAATGGTCTCATAGATTTTCAGCAGGCCGGCCGCTGACAGATCCCGGGTAAAGTACACCACGGACTCATTGCCCTGCCGTTGTTCCGGCGGGATGTATTTGTCACCGCCCGTACCGGCCACTTTTCCCTTGCCGGTGGCGGAGCTGCCCCCGCCCGACAGCTGTGCCGAAGATGCCGTCTGTTTCGAGAAGCCACAGCTGCTCAAGACCAGGGCCAGTGCCCCCAAGCCGGACGTCTTCAAGAATTCTCTGCGGTCCATAAGGGATCCTCCTTTTCAAAAATGCCGAAAACGGAACTGTGAAATCAATCTACAGCTCCTATTCTTACGCCAGGTTCGCGGGAATGGAGCCGTTCAGCAGCACCCCGTTCGTGATGTTCAGTTTCGGGTAGGCCTTGCGCAGGTCCTGGTACGCCTTGGAAATGCTGCTGCCCCCGCTGGTGGCGAACAATACGATGTCCACGCCGGTCAGCTTGTTCTGTTCCAGGAAGCTGCGGATGATGTGGGGCGCCGTGTACCACCAGATGGGGAAGCCGACGTAAACCGTGTCGTACCCCGTGAAATCCAGGCCGTTTTCCTTCAGTTCCGGACGGCTGTCCGGGTCGTTCATTTCCACCGTGCTGCGGGCCTTTTTGTTCGTCCAGTTCAAGTCCGCATTCGTATATCTTTCTCTGGGAGCGATTTCGTACAGGTCCGCCCCCATCACTTCAGCCAGTTTCTTCGCCTTGGCGGCCGTTACGCCGCTGGCGGAAAAATAGGCAACCAGTTTCTTCGTCATCATGAATTCCTCCTCCAGGATTCTTCTGGTTCCAGCATACCAAATCTTTGGCACAATTTTAAATGCTTATTGCCGATACGTTGTCATAGAAAAAGCGTATCGTTTTCTCTAAATCAGTTGTTTTTCTTTCCAGGCTCCGCTCTGCCGCAGCTGCCGGTTGGAGAACAGCTTCTCCTTTGTATCCAGGGTCTCTTCCTTCCGGGGAAGGAGCAGGCTCTTCCAGGATTCCAGGGTCGCTGCCGCCGTCATCATCATGCATGCCTCCTTCTATCGCTTACAGGTTGGCCCCCTGCTGTTCTGCGCGGTTCAGGATGACGTCATGCATGGACAAATTCCTCCTTTACACCCGTCCAGCCATAGCCGTGTTGATGGCCTGGGCCATGGTCAGCTTCATATTCCAGTCGCCATGGATGCCGTCCAGGGCCAGTTCCGTCGGAAGGTCCTTCTGCTCGTCGAACTGGGCCGCCACATCGATGTGGTCCCGGCTGCGGATGTAATCGTTCACCTGGGCAAAGGACTGCCGCCAGTTTTCGTAGGTGGGTTCATCAAAAGCCTTCTGGATGTTGGCCGGATTGATGGGCGGAAGCGTCAAATAGATGGGGGTGATGCCCCGCTCTCTTGCCTTCTCACCTATAGCGTCCAGATCCCAGATCACATCCTCCGCCGGTACGCCGGCCCGCAGGCTGTTGGTGCCGCCCATGATCAGCAGGTATTTCAGCCGGAAGGCCGGTACATCTCGATCGAACCGTTCCAGCATCATGGCGCTGGTGTCCCCGCTCTGGGACAGGTTGATGGTCCGGAAGCCCAGATAATGGCTGTAGCTGTAGGCGTAATCCACCGGGCTGTAGGAAAGGTGCCCGCCGCCGTGGGAAATGCTGTCGCCGTAGATACCCACCTTGATATCCCCTTTGGGAACGGTGGTGAACTTCTGGGCTTCGCTCCATTCCCCTACGGGATTGCCGTCGTCATCCATGCCCCGCACCCGCCAGTAGTAGGTGCCGATCCGGGGCTTTTCATCGTACAGGTCCGTCAGCTTCGTAGTCTGGGCGAACACCCGGTACCGGGAAGGAGCCGTGCCATTGGGGTTTTCCGGCCGATGGTCCGTGACTTCCACCTCATACTGAGTGGCGCCGGGGTTGCCCGTATAGGCATATACAGGGTACAGCAGCTCGGAACCGTTGTCCTCCATGCTGCTGCGTGGTACAGGGGCATTCCGGGTCACCTTCTGCAGGCTGCCGCTCACGGGCTGCAGCTGGGAGTAAGATCCCACCGGATTGCCGTCCAGATCGTAGGCCCGCACCCGGTAATACAGGAGCGGCTGCGTTTTTTTACCCTTCAATTCCCCCATAGGCAACAGGATAGCACTGCCATATACATGGCCGTTGCGATAAATGGCGTCCGAGCTGGGTTTATCCGGATCCAGGCTGGCGGGGATCCCGTCCAGAATCTCCACTTCGCTGCGGACTGCATCCAGCCGCTCCCGCCACTGGAGCAGTCCCAGGTCCACGGTGGCCGTCTGGGCCGTTGCCTCCTGAGACATGGTGGTATCCGTAGAAAGCCCCAGGCTCCGGCGGATCGTGCAGCTGCTTCCCAAGAGCAGCGGGACCACCAGCAACGCCAGCAGGCTGGCTTTTAAAGAGTGACATACGGTCTTTTTCATGGCCTTTCAGCTCCTTCCTTTTTGTTGTCCATAGAATAACACGGTGTCAGCGATATGTTAAATACTTATAACATATCATTTGATATACAATTTTTTCATCTCTATAAAATAAAAAAAAGCCCTCTGGAAGACCTGGGAACGGTCTCCCCTTACGAGTAGACCCTACGAAATTTTACCGTACGGTATATTGTTTTCGTAGGGACGGCTCATCAGGGACGTCCGAACCCAGGTCTGGAGGGTTTTATTCTTTATTCTTTGCCAGCGTGAGCTGGCTTCCATCGGCTCCTGGCCCCTGGCTCACAGCTCAAGGCCCTTGCCATCGCTTTCAGCGACAAGCAGATAGCCTCCGCTACATACCTGCCATTTACCGTCCCAGCCCGAATCGGATCATGCCGTAGCTCAGCTCGTAGAGCAAAATCAGCGGCACGGCCAGCAGGCACTGGGTCACGATGTCCGTAGTAGGCGTCAAGATCCCCGCCGCCACGAAACTGCCGAAGATCACGAACCGTCTGGCCTTCCGCAGCTGCTCCGATCGGATGAGCCCGGCCAGGGCCAGGAACAGCAGCGCCAGCGGCAGGTTGAACAGCACCCCGAAAGGCAGCACCAGCATCACCATGAAATCCAGATAGCTTTCCAGGGAAAGCAGCGGCTGCACTGCCGGGGACGTGAACTCCAGGAAGAACGCCAGGCCCCGGGGCAGCACGATTTCAAAGGCGAAGACGCAGCCGCCCACGAACAGCAGCACCGAAAAAGGGACGAAGGCCAGCAGGGTCTTCTTCTCTTTCTGTGTCAGCGCCGGCAGCAGGAACGCCCACAGCTGGTAGAACCAGACTGGAGAAGCCAGCAGCAGCCCGACCACCGCCAGCACCTTGAAATACGTCATAAAGGCTTCGGCCGGTTTCAAAAAGTACAGGGTCCCGGCCGAACGGGTGAGAAAGGCCATGATCGGGTCCATGAAGAAGAACGCCGCCACCATGCCGATTCCCACGGCCAGCAGGGATTTCAGGATCCGCCGGCGCAGCTCCTCCATATGTTCTACCCAGGTCATATCATCAGTCCTGCTTTGCGTCCGGCTTGCCATCCTTTCCACCTTCTTTTTCCCGGCTTTCCACGGGAGCATAGAAGGCCTCCTTGAACTCCCGGATGCTCTTGCCCAGGGCGCTTCCAATGGTGGGCAGCTTGCCCGGTCCGAACACGATCAGCCCGATGATCAGGATCATCATCAATTCCGGTACACCCAATCCAAACATCATGTCCTCCTTCCGGATCCTTCCAAAATCCACACTGCGTTTCCGCTGATTCTTGGAATCACTTTACGAACTATTTCTTATGCCAGACAGGTTTTCACCTGCTCCAGCCAGGCTTCCACCTGCTTCTGGGGCGTCACCTGGGTACTGCCGCCCTGGGAATCGAACTGTACAGCCAGCTCCGGTCCGAACTGGGCTCCGGGACAGGCCTTCTTCAAATCGGCCAGTACATGGGCCGGCCAGCCGCCGTGGGTGGCAAAGGGGATCACCAGCTTGCCCTTCATATCCTCCTCATGGAGGAACGTCTTCATGGCCGGGGCCATGGTGTACCACCAGGTGGGCGTGCCCAGGGCGATGGCATCGTAGTCCTTCACTTTAAAGAAACGGGGCGCCAGGACGGGTTCGTAGCCCCGCTGCACATCCTTTTCCGCCTGATCCACCACCACCTGGTAGTCCTGATCTTTATAGGCAGTCTTCGTATCGATCCGGGCCAGGTCGCCACCAGTAACCTTCTGCAGCTCCTCCGCGATTTTTTGGGTATTCCCGTTGGACCAGGAATAATAGACAATCAGCAGTTTCTTCATAATTTATTTTCCCTCCTGTATCCGTTGTCTTCAGCATACCAGAAATCCGCAGCAATATGAAATGCTTATTGATTCTTATGCATGATACGGAAAATGAATGGTACAAAAAAGGGCGCTGTGAAATTCCACAGCGCCTCCCTGTAGGGTGCTTATTTAAGTCCCAGGCTGTCGACCCAGCTGTTCACCTTGCTGTCGTCGATACCGCCGGTGAAGCCCATGCCGCTCAGCCAGTTGCCTTTGCCGCCGGCCATGGCTTTCAGCTTACCCACGCTGCCGCCCATACCGCTGCTGGCGGAAGTGCTGAAGGGGATCACCGTCTTGCCGGTGAAGTCGTTGCTCTTCACGAACTGGTTCAGAGGCCAGGCTGCAATGCCCCACCAGATGGGGTAGCCCACGAATACGGTATCGTAGTCTTTCCAGTTGGCCGGTTTGGCATTCTTCAGAGCCACATCCTGCAGTTTGGGATCCTCGTGTTCTTTATACACACGAGCGCTCTTGTTGTTGTAGTCCAGGTCCGCTTCCGTGTAGGGCTGCTGGGGTTCCAGCAGGTACAGGTCGCCGCCGGTCTTCTTGGCGATGTCCTTGGCTACCTGTTCCGTCCGGTGGCTGTTGGTATAGTACACCACCAGTACCTTCTTGGCTTTGGCCGGTGCCTTTTCCGCAGCGGCGGTCTGGGTGCCGCCACCCGTAGTATTGCTGGCCTGGCTGCCGCAGGCGGTCACGCCCAGCAGGCTTACGGCCATACAGACGATGGCAAAAAATTTCTTCAGTTTCATTGTGGTTTCTTCCCCTTATTTCAGCTTGTTGTATTCGTCCGGATCCACGGCTTCGCACCATTCGTTGCTGCAGCCTTCACCGGGTACTTCCAGAGCCAGATGCTGGAAGGCACAATCCTTGGCAGCGCCGTGCCAGTGCTTCACTTCCGGCGGGATGTTCACCACATCGCCCGGTTTCAGTTCCCGTGCCGGTTGCCCCCATTCCTGGTACCAGCCCCGGCCGGCGGTGACGATCAGCATCTGCCCGCCACCCTTTGTGGCATGGTGGATGTGCCAGTGGTTCCGGCAGCCCGGTTCGAAATTCACCACAGCCGTGGGCACCTGTTCCGTGGTCAGCATGTCCAGATAGCTCTTGCCGTCGAAATATTGGGCGTAGGCCGTATTTTCCTCGCCCAGGCCAAAAGGCGTATGTTTCAGCATTTCTTTCAGATCCATCGTTCTTTCCTCCTTCAAGAAATCCGGCGATTCTTTATCCGTTGGCTACAGCATAGCACACCTCTGCTACAATATAAAATGCTTATTTGGTTTTGTGCAATATACGGAAAGTGTATGGTTGGGATTTTACAGGTTCTTCCCGAAGAATTCCTCGAACTTGGCCAATTCCTGTTTCACATAATCAGGCTGCCAGTAGGTCTTGATGTGGCTGGCGCCGGGGATCAGGTACAGTTCCTTGTCTTTGGCATTCGTTGCCTTCTTGAAGGCATCTTCCGTCATGTACAGGGTGTCTGCGGCGCTGCCGGCTACCATGAGCAGCGGCTGGTTGATCAGATCCATATGGTCTTCCACATTGAAGGTCATCAGCTTCAGGAAGGATTCCTTCGTGTAGCTGCCCGTAGCCCGGGACGAACGGTAAGATAAGCCGTAGTAATCGATGCCGTCCTTGTACAGTCCTTCCGGCTGGGCTTCCATGATTTTTCTCAGTTCAGCATCATCTTTGTGAGGCGGAAGGAACCCTACGTATTCCACATGCCCCTTCAATTCCTCGTTGCGGGCTTCGGAAGCTTCTGCCAGTCGCTGCTGGATGGTACCGATCTGTTTGTCCTGGAAACCGTTTCTCCGTACCCGGCCTCTGTTGAACATGGACAGGGTGGCAACGGCCTTGATCCGTTTGTCCGTCTGGCTGGCCGCCTTTGTGATGCTCTCCCCCACCAGGGTGAACGCGCCGCCGATCAGTACGGAAAACAGCAGAGACGTATGCAGGATTTTCCGTGCAGCGGCCTTATTCCCTCCGCCGATGGCCTGGGCCAGCAAGACGTTGGACCCCAGAGAAAGGCCTACCAGCAGAGAGATCAGCAGGAAATCACGGCATGTCATTGCCCACTGCCGCCATGGCATCCGCCCCCACAAATTTCCCCCAAATGAGCACATCCGTGGTGGCATTGACCAGCTGCTCACAGATAATGGTGAAGGCCACCGGCAGGGCAAAGCGAAAAAGTTTGCCTGCCAGCGGCCCCTTCAGGAAACTGTCAGTCATGGATCTTCATCTTGCCGATGAACAGAGCTCTCTGGGGATCCATTTCATCATAAATGGGGCTGGTCTTCGTATCCAGGCTGCGGATGGCCTGCATATCGGCCTCATCCAGCTGGAAATCGAATACATCCAGGTTCTCCTGCATTCGTTCTTTATGGACGGATTTGGGGATAACCACGATGCCCCGCTGTAGCAGCCAGCGCAGCATCACCTGGCCAGTGGTCTTACCATGCTTACGGGCGATTTTCTGCAGGACCGGGTTCGTAAAGACGTGATTGGCCCCTTCAGCAAAAGGTGCCCAGGCTTCCTGTTGGATGCCCTGCTGCTTCATGAAGGCTTCTTCCGCCCATTTCTGGTTCCACACATTGGTCTCGATCTGGTTCACAGCCGGTTTGATTTCATTGCAGTTGAACAGGTCGGCCAGCCGTTCGTTCCAGAAACTGGTGACCCCGATGGCCCGGATGCGGCCTTCTCTATACAGCCGTTCCATGGCCCGCCAGGACCCGTAGTAATCGCTGTAGGGTTTGTGGATCAGATACAGGTCCAGGTAATCCAGCCCCAGCTTTTTCATGGAAGTATCGAAAGCCTTCAGGGTATTGTCATAGCCGTGATCCTGCACCCACAGTTTTGTGGTGACGAACAGTTCCTTACGGGGAATGCCGCTTTGTTTGATGGCAGCCCCAACCCCTTCTTCGTTGCCGTAGGAGGCAGCGGTATCGATCAGCCGATAGCCCAGTTCCAGGGCCGTTCCCACGGCTTTTTCCGTTTCTTCCGGTCTGGTCTGATAGACCCCGTACCCCAGCTGGGGCATCTTGACACCATTGTTCAGCGTTACAAATTCCATCGTGCTTGACTCCTCTCTAATCCGATTATCTCTCAAAGGGCAGATGCATCTGGGCATACTGCTCTTCCAGGGCATCACTGGCCGTATAATACCGTTTCGTACCATCCAGTTTGGCGATTTCCTGCATGTCTGCCTCCGTCAGGGCAAAATCAAAGATGTCGAAGTTGGACCGTACATGGTCCGGATTTTTAGAACCGGGAATGGTCAGCACATCCATCTGCACCGCCCAGCGCAGGATGACCTGGACAGGGCTCTTGCCATATTTTTCCGCCAGCTTCCCGAATACCGATTCATGGATCAGCCCCGCGTCCCCATGGCCCAGGGGATACCAGCCCATGAGCTTCGTGCCATATTCCTTCAGCCGGTCCATCTGCGCGTGATGGGCGAAGTACGGATGGGTTTCCAGCTGGATTACATGGGGCTTGATTTCTGCCGCTGCCAGCAGTTTTTCCAGTTTGGCATCGTGGAAGTTGGAAATGCCCAGAGCCCGGGCTTTCCCTTCTTTGTACGCCCGTTCGATGTTCTGATAGCCCGCCACGAAATTGCCTGCCGGCTGGTAGATGAACAGCAGATCCACATAATCCAGCCCCAACCGGTCCAGGGTATCGGTGACGGCGTTCTTGCTTTCATAAACCGTAGGCCACAGTTTGGTGGAAATGAACAGATCTTCCCGTTTCACCAGACCTTCCCCGATGGCCCGGTTAATGGCCTTGCCCACCGCCGTTTCATTCAGATAGCCGTTGGCAGTATCGATCATGAGATATCCGCAGCGGATGGCTTCATAAACGGAGCGTTCCGTATCTTTAAGGCTCAGCTGGAACGTGCCCAGCCCCAGGAGAGGCGCCTTGACGCCGTTCGCTAACGTTGTGTATTCCATGGAAATCATCCTTTCATTATAACTTAAACGTTGGATTCTTTTTGTTGTTCTCTTTCTGATAGGTATTATCATAGTGCATTTTTCCTACAGAGTACAGTTCTCGTTTCACAGAGCAGTATATGTTTTATGCATACTACAACTTTCAAAAAAACCTCTTCTGTGCTACACTGACAGAAGAGGTGAAAACGATGCTTGAATTGAATCAGCTGGAACAGCTGCTGACTTTTGCCCGCTGCGGCACCCTTTCCGCCGCAGCCGAGGAACTCCATCTTTCCCAGCCGGCCCTGAGCCGCTCCATGCAACGCCTGGAAGCCGAGCTGTCCGTGCCCCTGTTTACCCGGCAGAAGAACCGGATCGTGTTGAACGAAAACGGGGAACTGGCCGTGGAATACGCCCGGAAAGTGGTGGAAGACGCCCTGGATATGAAGGAAAAACTGGTGGCCCAGGAACGGGCCCGGCATACGATCTTCGTGGGTTCCTGTGCCCCGGCGCCTCTGTGGACCCTGCTGCCCCAAATCTCTGCCGCCTGTCCGGATATGACCATCACGTCCGAAATTCGGAATCTGGACCGTCTGCAGAAAAGCCTGGAAGACCACACCTACCAGCTGGTGGTGCTACCCTTCGCTCCGAAGGACCCGAAGCTTCTCTGCCGCAAGCTAGGTGAAGAACATCTGTACTTCACCCTGCCGCCCGCCCATCCCCTGGCCAACCGGAAGAGCCTGCACCTGGCCGACCTGGACGGAGAGACCATGCTGCTGCGTCCTAACCTGGGTTTCTGGGGCCCCATCGTGAAGCAGGCCATGCCCCGTACGAAATTCCTGGTCCAGGATAACGAAGCCTTCAACGAACTGGTGAAGTTCTCCATCCTGCCCTCTTTCGTCACCGACCTGAGTCTGCGCCGGGAAGGGCCGCCCCCGGACCGGGTGGTGGTCCCCATCGACGACCCCTGCGTGCAAATCACCTATTACGCCTGCTGCGAGAAGAAGCTGGCGAAGCAGCTGAAACTGGGATTGTAGACTTACCCTTTCCACCACGCCCCGGAATCGGACGGTCTGTCCAACAGCACCAGGGCCCCGATTTCCGGGGTCAACAGGCGGTACGCTTTCCCCCGGCTGGCCTGCCGCAGTTTTTCCATGGGCTCCTGCCAGGGATGACGGGCCAGGGCGAATTTGCTGTTGTGAGCGGGAATGACCAGTTTTGCTCCCACGTCTTCTGCGGCCCGGGCCGTTTCTTCCGGCAGCATGTGGATGGCATGCCAGGCCAGGTTGTACTGCCCGTTTTCCGCCAGCACACAATCGAACCCGCCGAACTTTTTCCCAATGGCCTTGAAATGACTGCCGTAGCCCCCATCCCCCGTATAGTAGAGGCTGCGTTCCGGGGTGAGAAAAGCCATGCCGCACCACAGCGTGGGGTTCTGTTTTAAGAAACGTCCCGAAAAATGCTGGGAGGGCAGGATGTGGACCGTCAGCGTATCTGCCAGCCGGATCTCCGTATCCCAATCCTCCTCGTGGATGATCTTGGGAGCAAAGCCCCACTGTTCCAGATAGGCACCCACACCCAGGGGGCAGACCACCTGACGGACCTTGGGCAGAAGAGCCTTCACCGTAGGGTAATCCAGGTGATCCCAGTGGTCGTGGCTGATTGCCAGCACATCGATGTCCGGGAAATCATCGGCCGTATACACGTTAGAACCGGGAAAAGCCTTGTTCACGAACCAGAGGGGTGAAGCGAAGCTGCTGAACACCGGGTCGATGAGGATGCGGTACCCGCCCAGCTGCACGTAAAAGCTGGAATGGCCCAGCCACACCACGGCATCCTGCTGCCGGGGCAGGGCCTTCAGGTTCGTCTTTTCCGAAGGCAGGGACCCGTCGGGCCAGAGCCCCTTTTTATCACCGAACAGGAATTTCCAGGTGACCGTGAAACGGTTTTCCCGTTCTCCTTCTTTCTGCGACATGACCGGCACCGGTACCAGGTTCTCGAAATGGTCCCCGTGGTAATGGGGGGAAGCCTGCATGCGCCGCAGCCGGTCGCCGGTGGGCAGCTCGCCGAACTGGGGCAGATGCAGATACCGGTAGACTCCGCCCGCCGCGGCAGCGGCCAAAAGGCCCAGACAGGCCAGGATGAATTCACGTCTTGTCATAGGGTATGGGGTCCTCCTAGAGAATATCTTTTTCAGCATTTCAAGCATACCAGAAACGGGGCAGGAAAACCAATGTTCATTCGATCATCCTATCCATTTCAACACTCCTGGGGCGGGTCGCCTTGACCCGCCCGCAAAAAAATCCGCCCGAAGGCGGATTTTTCCTTATGCTGCTGACTCGTGACCAGAGACTGGTGGTGGCTGCTCCGCTCACATCGCCCGGCGGAAGATTTCCCGGATTTCTTCTTCCGTCAGTACCCGGTAGCCGCCGGTCAGGATCAGCGTACCGTTCACCAGGTCGTCCAGCATGTCTTCCGTGGCGCCCAGATCTTTCAGGTGCAGTACCAGACCCAGCTGCTGCATCCAGTCTTCCATCTTTTCCAGCCCTTCCTTGGCAATTTCCTCATCGGTCTTGCCTTCCGGCCGCACATCCCATACCACTTTGGCGAACCGCACGAATTTGGGCAGCCCGTCCTTCAGGATGAACCGGTAATACGGCAGGGAAACGGCAGCCAGAGTCATGCCATGGGTGGCATTGGTAACACCCCCGGCAGCCTGGCCCAGCATGTGGACCATCCAATCTGTGGATTTTCCCTTGGCAATCAGGGTGTTCAGGGCCCAGGTGGCATCCCACATCAGGTTGGACCGGGCTTCGTAATCCTGGGGATTCTTGACGGCAGTCCGGCTGGCTTCCACCACATTGCGCATGAGGCCTTCGGCCAGGTAATCGCTGGTGTTGTCATCCGTGCCGGAGAAATACTGCTCGCAGATATGGTTGAAGATGTCATAGATGCCGGCCACCATCTGGTACTTGGGCAGGGTCATGGTATAGACCGGGTTCAGGATGGAGAACCGGGGCATGATTTTTTCATCGGCGAATACCTTGCCCATCTTCAGCTTCTTTTCCGGATAGGTGATGACGGCCCCGGCATTCATTTCCGAGCCGGTCCCCACCATGGTCAGCACCGTGCCCACAGGAATGGTCTCGCAGGTGGGTTCTTCAAATCTCACGAAATATTTTTCCCAGGGGTCTTCGTCGCAGTTCACAGAAACAGACAGAGCCTTGGAATAGTCGATGACGGAACCGCCGCCCACGGCCAGGATGAAATCAGCGCCGTGCTTCCGGGCAATGGCGATGCCTTCCCGCAGCTTGTGGATGGTGGGATTGGACATGACACCGGCAATTTCGGCCACGTCTTTGCCGGCTTCCGCCAAAATCTTCGTCACCGCATCATAGATGCCGTTCTTTTTGATGGAACCGCCCCCGTAGACCAGGACCACCTTCTTGCCATACTTGGCCAGTTCAGCCGGCAGGTTCTGCAGGGCATCCTTACCGAAGTACAGTTTCGTGGGGTTGCAGTAGGTGAAATTTCCTAACATGATATTCTCTCCTTTGTAATCAGCAATTCTTTTTCCAATACTACCAACATAACAGAAACATGCGGGAAAATGAAATGCTTATTGGGTTGGCCATTCCATACATAAACCGTATGACAATGGAAGCGGGTCGATCAAAACGATAGACCCCTGCTGTATTGCGTTACCGCAAATCACTTCAAATACTTCTGGAAGAATGCCGTCATTGTATCGAAGGGAATCTTTTCCAGATTGTCGTAGAGATCCGTATGATTGGCCCCCGGGATGATCAGCAGTTCTTTGTTATCGCCTTTCAGCTTCTTGAAAGCATCTTCTCCGAAGTACCGGGAATGGGCCTTTTCCCCATGGATGACAAGTACCGCACTTTCGATTTCATCCGCATAGGAAAGCAGCGGCATATTCATGAAGGACAGGGCGCTGGTGGCATTCCAGCCTTCGTTGGAATTCAGGCTGCGGGGATGGTACCCGCGTTTCGTCTTGTAGTAGGCATAGTAATCTTTCACGAACTGGGGAGCATCGGCCGGTAACGGATCCACCACGCCTCCGGCCCGTTTGAACGTACCCGTGCGGAAGTCTTCCGTCCGCTGTGCATTGAGAGCCCTGCGACTTACCATCCGCTCCTTTTTCAGGGTGGCGGCATCTTTCGTATAATCGAAATATCCGTTGGCTATCACCCGGCTCATATCGTACATGGTGGAAACCACCGTGGCCTTGACCCGGGTATCGATGGCCGCATCGTTAAGTGCCATGCCGCCCCAGCCGCAGATGCCGATCAGGCCGATCCGGTTGGGGTCCACGTCTTTTTCATTGGACAGGAAATCCACCGCAGCGGAAAAATCTTCGGTATTGATGTCCGGAGACGCCACATTGCGCACCCCGTTTACACCCCCGCTCTCGCCCGTAAAGGAGGGATCGAAGGCGATGGTCAAAAAGCCCCGTTTGGCCATTTCCTGGGCATACAGACCGGAAGCCTGCTCCTTGACCGCCCCAAAAGGTCCGCTGACGGCGATAGCGGCCAGTTTGCCCTTCACATTTTTCGGCTCGTACAGATCGGCAGCCAGCTCGATGCCATACCGATTGCGGAACGTCACTTTCCGATGATTCACTTCTTTGCTTTCTGGAAATACCTTATCCCATTCCTTTGTCAGTTTCAATGGACTTCCTCCCTGTTCCTTCGTCTGGACGGCTGCCTTAGCCTGTTTCGTCTGTGGAGCCGCCTGGGCCTCTGCCCCAAATACCCCCAGGGCACAGGTCATCCCCAGCACAGCCATTGCCAGGACCCGCTGCAGTTTCTTTTTTCCGTTCATAAAAAACACCTCTTTCTGTATTCCAAACCAGTCATTTGCTCTTTCCACTGGTTTCAGTATACAGCAGGAGGTATTTTATTACCAATGCTTATATGATTTTATTTACTATGCTTAAAAGGCATATTAATTGTGAGGTCCGAACACTTCCTCCAGCCGGGCATGGACCACGCCGGCAGCCCGGGAAAAGACCTGATTCTCCTTCCAGACCAGGTAGTTATGAGAATGCAGGGCCGGCTGCAGCGGCCGGAAAGTCAGCTGGGAATGATGATCCCCATCCAGGGCCAGCAATCCCCCAAAAGAAAACAGCAGACCCATGCGCTGCTCCGCAAGGAAAGCTGCATTATAGATCAGATTGTATGTGGCCCGCACGTTCAGCTTCTCCGCCTCGATTCCCAGCCAGTGGTTGAAGATATGATTGTTCAGCAGCTGGCGGGACAGGATAACCGACTCTCCGGCAATATCAGCCGCGGTAATGGCGTCCTTCCGGGCCAGAGGATGATCCTTGTGCAGATAGATTCCCCAGGTATCGTCATAGGGGATTTTTCGGTACACCACCCCTTCCGGCGGCGTCTCCATGCACAGGAGCCCGAAATCCAGCGTCCCCCGCTGCAGCCCATCAATGGTCTGTTCCTCGTTGCCACTGTAAAAATGGAAATGGACCTGGGGATAGGCACGGCCCAGGGGCGTCAGGGCCTCCATCACCAGCTTCATGGCCTCCGTCTCCCCGCCGCCGATGTACACATCTCCGGCCACGAACTCCTCCAGATGGGCGAACTGGTCCAGTGTCTTTTCTTCCAGGGTGGTCATTTCCTCAGCCCGGGCCTTGAGAAAAAGCCCGGCTTCCGTCAGTTCCATCCGGCGTTTGGACCGGATGAACAGCGGCGCTCCCAGTTCCTTTTCCAGATCCTGGAGCTGCCGGGAAAGGGTGGGCTGGGTCACGTGGAGTGCCTCTGCCGCCCGGGTAATGTTCCTCTGCCGCGCCACCTCCAGAAAATACCGCAATACACGAAGTTCCATGCCGGTTTACACCTTCCTTTCAAGATACCGCGAGTCGATCACGACGATTGCCCTATGCAGTGTCCCCCTGAAAGGAGGAAAGGACCCGCTTGCGGGTAGGGGGTCTCACACCCGACGTACGTCTTACACCCGATGTTGGACCTCTCCACCAGCCATTCGGCTGGTTCCCCTCCCCTTTCAGGGGAGGACAAGGATCGTTATTCACTCTACACTCTTCACTGCCTTAGACACCCACTCCTGCAGCGCCACCGCTGTATCCGGGTCGAAGGGTTCCCCCAGCCGGTTGTTGTTGGAGATCACCCGCACGGCCCCGAAGGGGACTCCCAGACGGGCGGCCACTTCGCCGGCCGCCGCTGTTTCCATTTCTTCACACAGAGCCCCGGTCTGCTGCAACGCAGCAATGACCCGGGGGTCATCGTTCCACTGATCCCCGCTGGCGACGCAGCCCAGTACGCTGCGGCCCCGGGTATAGTGCAGGCTTTCCCGGTCCAACCAGGCCACCAGGTCCTGATTGCTGTGATGCAGGAAGGGTTTATCCCCGGTGAACTCGCTCTCCTGGCTCTCCCCTTCCAGGGCCGCCAGGTCCAGGAAATATTGTTTCCCGTACCGGGCCCGGAACCAGGCATTGGCATTGTACCAGGTCTCTCCGATGACCAGGTCATAGGGATGGAGATTTTCCGTATAACCACCGGCCGTCCCCTGGTTCAGCACCAGCGCAGGCTGGAACCGCTCACAGCCCAGAGCCGTGGCGGCAGCAGCGGCCGCTGTTCCGATGCCTGTCTGGCTGAGCACCACAGGGTACCTGCCCAGGTTCCCCTGCCAGAACTTGAAGCTGCCAACGAGCTTCTCCTCCACCTCTGTCAGGGCTGCCAGCAGGGTCGTGATTTCCAGCTCCATTGCGCCCTGCAGCAAAATGGGATGTGAATCACTCACATCCCTGAAACCTTTTTCATTTCTATTATTTTGCCCGCCGGTCTGGCCTTCCTGAGCCAGCCTTTGTTTTTCCTCTGTCATCCGTTACTCCAGGGTCAGTGCAAAGAGTGTATCCACCCGCACCGTAACGGTAAGCGCTGTAGGCGCCAGTTCCGTTTCTGTGGCATCTTCCGCCGCATTCGCCCGGGCCAGTTTTGCCATCATGAGGGGCTGCACCTGGACCACGGACGTGGAAGGGATGCTGGCCTGGCGCAGGACACCCAGACCCCGCCCACCGGCATTGGCCACTGCCGCCGCTGTATATTTGGCATTTTCCACTGCCTGGGAGAGGAGCTGCCGTTTGATCAGGTCTTCATCCTGCAGGCCGAACTTCACATTGTCCATACGGTTGGCACTGGTAAGACCCTTGTCGATGAGAGTGCCCAGCTTGTCCAGGTTCCGCACCTTTACGCTCCAGTTGGCATTGACCTGGTAGCCGTTCAATTTTTGGGCTCCATTCCGTTCGTAGGTGTAGCGGGGAGAAATGTTGTACCCGGTAGTGGCAATGTCGCTGCGGCTGATGCCCTGCCCCAGCATGGAATTGATGAATTTCATGCTGGCATCGGCTCCGGCCTGGCGCACTTCTTCCAGGGTTGCGCCCTGCTTTTCAAAAGCGAAGTTCACCGTGGCCATGTCCGGATCCACCGTACGACTGGCCGTACCGGTGATCTGAATGGTGTCCAGAGGCTGGTCGGCCAGCGCCGGGGTGGCATGCAGGCTCAGGGCCAGCGCCGCAGCTGCAAAGATTGCTCCGATTTTTTTCATGGATATCACCTCATTGGAAATATGTTGTAAGCATTATAACATATTTTAAGACGCAAAGAGCAAGGCTACCCTCTACAGCCTCGGATCTAAAAATTTTTATGTTCTTCTCCACACTGCTTATGCCAGGCAGGACAATCGCCAGTAAGGGCCCCATGGCACTCTTTCTGGCTGCGGAGCTGGGTCTCCACGATTTTTACGGTTACATCCCCCAGGGTGATCTTTTTCAAATGTTCCATACACAAAGCATCCATTTCCCGGTACAACCCATCGAACACAGAAGCCATGCCACTGCTGATGAAGCAGTTGTTCTCTTCGTTGCCACTGCGCCACTTGGTATCCACGAATACCGTCCCCATACCCTGGGCAATATCATATAAGGTGACTTTTTCCAGCCCTTCACAGGGACAGTATCCTCCTACATGTCCCTCCCGGGTGGTGATGATGCCCATTTTCTTCAATTTGCCCATGATTTTCCGGACCCGTGCCGGATTGGTGCAGATGTTCTCGGCCAGTTCTTCGCTGGAAGCCAGGCACCCCCGATGAGACAAATAGACCAACGCATGGACAGCTACAATAAAATCACTTTTCATGATAATTCCAGAAAGACAGGACGGACCATGGCCCGCCTGTCTTATTTTCCTCCTCTTATTTCTCGTTCAGATATTCTTCCGCAAAATGGACAGCCACAGCCCCATCAGCCGCAGCGGTGATGATCTGTCGTACCTGTTTCGTCCGCACATCCCCAATGGCGAATACCCCGGGCACAGAAGTCTTTGTATCTTCACCGGCCACGATGTAGCCTGCTTTGTCCGTTGCCACCTGGCCTGCAACCAGGCTGTTTTCCGGCAGCTGGCCAATAGCCACGAACAGACCATCCGCCGGCAGCTTCGTCACGTTACCGGTCTGCACATTCTTCACATCTACGGCCGTCAGCTTCTTGTCGGCTTCCAGGCCGCTGATCACGCTGTTCCAGATGATTTCCACATGGGCATCTTTCAGGCGCTGCAGGTAGATGGGCGTGGCCCGCAGGGTATCCCGGCGATGGACCAGGTACACCTTCCGGGCCAGTTTGGCCAGATACAGGGCATCTCCCACAGCCGTGTTGCCGCCGCCGTTCACCACTACGGTCTTGTCCTTGTAGAAGCTGCCGTCACAGGTAGCACAGTAGGAAATGCCCCGGTTCACCAGATTTTCCTCCTGGGGCAGGCCCAGTTTCCGGGGATGAGCCCCGGTGGCGATGATCACGGTCCGCCCCAGATAGGTGCCTTCGCTGGTCTCCACCACTTTGGGGTCAGCCGCCAGATCCACTTTGGTCACTTCCGCATACACGGTTTCAGCCCCGGCCTGTTCGGCTCCCTGCTGCATCTTTTCGCCCAGTTCGAAGCCGTCCACCACCCCTGGGAAACCGGGATAGTTCTCCACATCGCTGGTGGTAGCCATCTGGCCTCCCGGGGAGAGTTTTTCCAGTACAGCCGTGCGGAACCCGCTGCGGGCTCCATACAGGGCTGCCGTATAGCCGGCCGGGCCGCCACCGATGATCAGGATGTCATAGAGATTCTTTTCACTCATAATGCGCCTTTCTCCTGGAGCCAGGTCTTCACTGCCGCTTTGGAGGGCGGATTCACCAACAGTTCACTGCATTTTCCATCTTTCACCAGCATCAGGCTGGGAATGGTCTCTACCTTAAACTGTTCGGCCAATTCCCGCTGTTCGTCGATGTTCACGCTGCCGAAGGAAACCTTGTCGGCCACTTCTGCGGCCAGCTGGCCCATAGCCGGTTTCAGCCGTTTGCAGTAGCCGCACCAGGGAGCGGAGAAGCCCACCACGAAAGGTTTGCTGCTTTTCAGTACGTCGCTTTCAAAATTGTCTTTATTCACGCTCAAAAATTCCATGAGATGATACCTCCTTCAGATACTCCAATGTCCGTTGAATTTGATACTGTAATTTTAGCAAATACAGTTAGGAATGTCAATAGGGGGCGTCGCAGAAATAATAGGAGTCACTAGCCTACAGTCTCTAGCTTATGGAAAGAACCCGCCCTCAAAGGACGGGTTCTTCTGATAAGTCGAAATCAATCTCAAAGTAGCTTTTACACAATCAAAAATTGCGTAAGCAATTTTATCCTTCAGCTAGAGACTAGGGACTTTTACTTATTTTCATGGGTCCCGAACTGGATGGTGATGCAGGTGGCGATCAGCAGGGCAAAGATGTAGTAGCAGTACTTCATCACATCCAGCGGCGATGTACCTGCCAGCTGGGTCACGATCAGCATGCCGCCGTCATGGGGCATCACACAAAGGAAGCTGCAGGCGAAAATATCCACCAGGCTGGCCAGGCGTTTGGGCGCAATGCTGTACTTGGCCCCTACGACCCTGGCAATGGGACAGGTGACGATGATGGCGATGGTGTTGTTCACCATGGCTGCGGACAAAATGCCAGACAGCAGGCCGATGCCATATTCTGCGCCTTTGCGGCCGTGGATGTGTTTCGTGATCTTCTGGACCATCCATTCCACCCCGCCGTAATACCGTACCAGGGCGATGATACCGGACACCAGGATGGCCACGATGCTGATGGAGAACATGTCCTCCATGCCGCTGCCAAGGCCCCTGGCCCAGGTAAAGATGTCCACCGTACCCTGGCTCAGGCCGATGATCCCGGTCATCAGGATCCCGCCCAGCAGTACCAGGGCCACGTTGATGCCCCTGAGGGCCAGTACCAGTACAAAGATGTAGGGCAGCACCTGCAGGAAGTTATACTCCCCCACCTGGATGCTGCCAACCACCTGGCCGCTGACCAGGTAGTACAGTACCAGGCTCACCAGCGCAGCGGGCAGGGCAATGGCAAAGTTCATGCGGAACTTATCCTACATCCTGGACCCGCACCCTTCCGCGGCGGCAATGGTGGTATCGGAAATCATGGACAGGTTATCTCCGAAATAGGAGCCGCAGATCACGGCAGCGCATACAGCCGCCAGGTTCAAGCCGGCCCCCTGGGCCACGCCGATAGCCACAGGTGCCATGGCCGCAATGGTCCCCATGCTGGTCCCGATGGCCGTGGAAATGAAACAGCACATCAGGAACACACCAGGGATCAGCAGGGAAGGCGGAATGAACTGAAGGCAGAAGTTCACCACGCTGGTCTTGCCGCCGATGGCAGCAGCCGCCCCCTGGAAGCCTCCGGCCAGCAGGTAGATCAGCACGATCATCATGACCCCGGAATCCCCCATGCCGGTGCAGAACACCTTCAGTTTTTCATCGATGGGCCCCTTCCGCCACAGGTACAGGGCCACCAGCGTACCGGCCAGCAGTGCCACGTGCCGGGGCAGGTAACTGAAGGGTTTTGGAAACCCCATCAGGGTAAAAGTCATACCGGAACCGATATAGAGCACCAGGAACACCAAAAGAGGCAAAAAAGCCAGACCTCCCAGCTGCCGACCCGTATTTTCCGTATTTTCCCTGTTTTTTCCTTTCATCCACGCATCCGCTCCCTTCCTGCTTTGCCAAAAAGATCCAGAAATAGAAAAAGAGGGAAATGCTTGGAAGCATTTCCCTCCCCAAGGCAGTTGACAAATGCCCTATTCCCTATTGTTGAAACACTGCAGCCAAAGACTTATTTTGCACCGCAGGCTTTCATCACATCATTGGTGATGTCCACACCGCCGTCAACCACTGCACCAGCGCTCAGGACGGTGTTGATGCCCTTTTCTTTGGCTACTTTATGCACGGCATCCAGGATTTTCTTCCGGATCGGGTTGAACAGATCCTGTTCTCTCTTGGCAATCCGTTCGGTCAGGGTGTTGTCCAGGGCCCGTTTGCCATTGTCGTCCAGGCTGGGTGCCTTCTGCTGGAATTCCTGCTGTGCTTTCTGCTGTTCCAGGTTCATAGCGGCCCGGGCAGATTCGAAATCAGGATGGTGGGAGAACACGGTATTTAAATCTACATAACCGATGGTGTCTGCTGCGTAAGCCGTTGCCGGAACCACTGCTCCCGTGTAGCCGACGCACACCAGCAATGCCAATGCCATAGCCAAAAACTGCTTTTTCAAAATGATCATCCTCTCTTTAGTCCATTTTCGGAATGAAATCTTAACGAGAGTCATTATATCATGAGTGGATTGCGCGTGCAAGCGAAAAAAGCGACACCCCAACAGGGATGCCGCTTTTCCATGGGTTGGACTTATGCCAGTTCATACCCGGCTTCTTCGATGACTTTCTTGAATTCATCCTGAGGGATGTCCCGGTCAGCGGTCACCTTGGCCGTGCCCTTCTCCAGGTCCACATCCACAGCGGATACCCCTGCCATGCCGGCCAGGGCATCATGTACGTGTTTCTGGCACATTTTACACATCATGCCTTTTACATTCAGTTCCTTTTCCATTGTCAATTCCTCCTTCATATATACACAAACAGATCTGGCTGGTTACTTCATGAGTTTCTGCAGCGTCTCACACAGTTCGTCCACGACTCCGTCATTACCGGCCCGGATGTCATTCACCACACAGCTTTTGATGTGGTTGGCCAGCAGTTTTTTGTTGAAGGCATTGAGACCATTGCTGATGGCGCTGACCTGGGTCAGGATGTCCACGCAGTAGCGGTCTTCTTCCAGCATTTTTTTCACTCCCCGTACCTGGCCCTCGATCCGGTTCAACCGGGTGATCAGGTCGCGGTACTCCTTACACTCTTTATCCCGCATGGTCTTTTCGTGTTCCATCATACTATACCTCCGTTACGTATATTGTAGTCAGAAGGAAAGGGATTGTCAAGACGACAATCCCTTTCTTTTTGAGGTCTCTAGTCCCTAGTCTCTAGTCTCTAGCCGATGGAACAAATTTGCTGAAGCAAATTTGCAAAACAATAATACCTCCATACCTGGGACCAGATGTCCCTTATGGGCCATCCCTACGAAAACAACGGAATTTACGTGAAATGCGTAGGGGCTACCCGTCAGGGGAGCCCATTCCCAGGTCGCCCGGAGGGCAAATTCCATTCAATTCCAGGGTCAGCTTGCCTCCTTCAGCTAGTGACTAGTGACTGCAGACCAGTGACTTAATCCTCCACAGCGGCACAGCACTTGGCGCACAGGGTCGGATGTTTCGGATCCTGGCCTACGGTCTTGCTGTAGCACCAGCACCGTTCACATTTCTCCCCTTCGGCGGCTTCCACGACCACCTTCAGGTCGTCCCGGCCGGTGGCTTCGCCGGCATCGGTCAGCCCTTCGTGGAGCACAGCCTGGGAAACGATCAGCAGGGTCGGCAGGTCTTTTTCCACAGCCTTCAGTTCTGCCAGGGCATCGCCGGTGGCATACAGTTCCACCTTGGCATCCAGGCTGTTGCCGATGGTCTTGGCCCGGCGGGCGCCTTCCAGCACCTTGGTGATTTCACTGCGCAGGGAAATGAATTTATCCCATTTCTCTTCCAGATCCTTCTGGACATATTCTGGATGAGCCTGGGGCCAGGGCAGCATCTGCACGCTCTTGGGAGCATCAGCCGGCTTGTTCATGAACTGGTACACTTCTTCCATGGTAAAGCTCAGCACCGGCATCAGCATCACGATCAGTTCCCGCAAGATCTGGGTCATGGCCGTCTGGGCAGAGCGGCGGGCCTTGCTGTCCTTCTTGCTGGTATACAGACGATCCTTGATGATATCCAGGTAGAAGGAGCTCATGTCCACGGTGCAGAAGTCATGGATGGCATGGAACAGCACATGGAAATCGTAGGTTTCGTAGGCTTCAGTCACATCCTTCTTCAGGCCTTCGAACCGCATCAGAGCCCATTGATCCAGCTCTTCCATTTCGCCAAACGGCACCTTTTCGGTTTCGTAATCGAAATCGTGGGTGTTGCCCAGGATGTACCGGATGGTGTTCCGGACTTTCCGGTAGGCTTCCGCCAACTGCTTCAGGATCACCGGGCTGATCCGCACATCCTGCTTGTAGTCGGAAGAAGCGGCCCACAGCCGGACGATATCGGCACCGTACTGGTCAATGACTTCCTGAGGTACCACCACATTGCCCAGAGATTTACTCATCTTGCGGCCTTCCCCATCCAGTACATAGCCGTGGGTCAGCACACTGCGGTACGGAGCTTTGCCCGTTACGGCCACAGAAGTCAGCAGGCTACTCTGGAACCAGCCTCTGTGCTGGTCGCTGCCTTCCAGATACATATCAGCCGGCCAGGACAGTTCCGGACGCCGCTTGCATACGCCCATATGGGAGGAACCGGAGTCGAACCATACGTCCATGATATCCTTTTCCTTGCGGAAGTGGGTGCCGCCGCATTTGGGGCACTTGATGCCTTCCGGCAGCAGTTCTTCAGCCGTATGTTTCCACCAGGCATCGCTGCCTTCTTTGTCGAATACGTTGGCAATCTTTTCCACCGTCTCTTCGTTGATCAGGGGTTCCCCGCAATCTTCGCAGTAGAAGATTGGGATGGGAACGCCCCAGACTCTCTGACGGGAAATGCACCAGTCATGGCGGTCAGCCACCATGTTGTGGATGCGGCTTTCGCCCCAGCTGGGGATCCATTGCACGTCGTTGGCGATGGCTTTCAGGGCATCATCCCGGAAGCCGTCCACAGAAGCAAACCATTGTTCAGAAGCCCGGAAAATGATGGGGTTCTTGCAGCGCCAGCAATGGGCATACTGGTGATGGATGCTCTTTTTGCCCAGCAGGGCTCCCTGTTCTGCCAGGTGTTTGATCACCAGGCCGTTGCTGTCGAACACGAACTTGCCTTCGAACAGTTCACCGGCTTCTTTGGTGAAGCAACCCTTGGTGTCCACAGGGCACAGGATGGGCAGATTGTATTTCAGACCGGTCAGATAGTCCACGTCGCCGTGGCCGGGAGCGGTATGGACGCAGCCGGAACCAGATTCCTTATCCACATAGTCGGCCAGTACCACCAGGGATTTCCGGTGATTGTATTCCGGGAAAGGATGTTCGCATTCGGCATTTTCAAAGGCACGGCCTTTGGTGGTCCCCAGCACAGGGCCGAATTCCACGCCACATTCCTGGGCCACTTTGTCCACCAGATCGGCGGCCATGATCAATACTTCCCCGTTGTATTCCACCCAGGCATATTCAAAGTCAGGGTTCAGCGCCACAGCCACGTTGGCCGGAATGGTCCAGGGGGTGGTGGTCCAAATCACCATGTAGGCTTTCTTTCCTTTGGCAGCTTCCGGAGTCAGACCGTTGTCTTTGACCAGCGGCATCTTCACAAAGATGGTCGGGGTCTTCTGGTCGGCATATTCGATTTCAGCTTCGGCCAGAGCGGTTTCACAATGGGGGCACCAGTATACGGTTTTCTTTCCTTTATAGATGTAGCCCTTGTTGGCCATGGCCCCGAACACGCGGATCTGTTCCGCCTCGAAGTGGGGATCCAGCGTCACATAGGGATGATCCCAATCCCCCAGCACACCCAGGCGTTTGAAATCCTTGCGCTGGGTATCGATCCACTGCAGCGCATATTCCTTGCACATTTTCCGGAGTTCCAGCGGAGACAGTTTATGCCGGTCCACGCCGGTGGCTTTCAGGCAGGCATGTTCGATGGGCATGCCGTGGGTATCCCAGCCGGGTACGTACGGGGTATCGAAGCCCTGTGCGTACTTATATTTCATGATGATGTCCTTCAGCACTTTGTTCAGGGCATGACCCATGTGGATCTTACCGTTGGCATAAGGAGGGCCATCGTGCAGGACGAATTTCTTGTGGCCTGCATGGAGTTTCTGCTTTTCTCCATAGATATCATTTTTATACCAGAAATCCAGGAAATCCGGTTCCCGTTTGGGCAGGCCTGCCCGCATGGGGAAATCGGTTTCCGGAAGATTCAGGGTTGCTGAATACTTGTCATCTTTCTTGCTCACTATTCTACACCTCCAAAAAAATAAGTCCCGTCCCCAAAGGGACGGGACAAAAGGGCCCGTGGTACCACCCTCATGACAGCCATGCTGCCACTCTGTATGAGATAACGATCATAACCCGGGCCACCTACTGCTGATTCGATGACCGGCTCCAGAGTGATCTTCCGCTGCATGGCCTCCTGTCCGGGCTCCCACTCTCCCCCGATCGCTGTACCAGCCTCGCAGCCTACTGTCTCTGTCATTGCCTGTTGGTTTGAAATTCTCTCCTATTATAACAACAATAATTACCTGTGTAAAGAGGACTCGAACAGCAAAATGCCGCCGGCGATGGCCACGTTCAGGCTTTCGGCGTGGCCGGCCATGGGAATCTTTACCTTCTGGTCCGCCTTGGCCAGTAACTCCCCACTGACCCCTTCGGCCTCGCTGCCCAGCACCAGGGCCACTTTTTCCGGCCACTGGAGCTTCGTCACGTCTTCGGCTCCTTCCAGGGCCGTGGCCCACAGGGCGAACTGCCGTTTTCTGCACCAGGCGGCCAGCTGGTCCACGCTCACCCCTGTGAAAACCGGCAAATGGAACAGGCTCCCCATGGTACTGCGCACCACCTTGGGATTGTACAGGTCCGCCGTGTTTTCCATCAGGACCACGGCGACTGCACCCAAGGCATCCGCCGTGCGAATCAGGGTCCCCAGATTCCCCGGATCTCGGATCTGGTCCAGGACCAGCACCAGGCCCTTCTCCGGAGCAAAGGTCTCCAGGTCCTCCTGTTTCAGTTCCACCAGGGCCGCCACGCTCTGGGGGTCCTCCGTGGCCGTGATCTTCTGCAGCACCGGCAGGGGCACTTCATACCAGGGCAAGGTGCTGCCTTGTGCCCTTTCTTCCCAGCCTGCCGGCAGTTTGGTGTAAAACAGGCACTGGATCTTCCAGCCGGAAGCCAGGGCCTCTTCCACGGCCCGTTTTCCCTCCAGCAGAAACAGTCCTTCCCGCTGACGGTATTTTTTCACCTTCAGGGAAGCGGCCCGCTTCACCAGGTCGTTTTTCAAAGAAGTGATGGTTTGGATCATATGCCGTCCTCCAGGGCTTCTACACTCTTTCTTGTCCCGATAACCACCAGCATATCCCCTTCCTGCATGGGCTGGTTGGGTTCCAGGGTCATCTCGCTGGTTCCGTCTTTGTGCTTGACGGCCACCACGTTCACATTGTATTTTTTCCGCACATCCATCTCGGCCAGGCTCTTGCCGTACATAGCCGGCGTCAGCTTCACTTCCATGAGACAGATGTTATCGGACAATTCCACGAAATCCATGATGTTGGTATAGGCCAGGTTGTGGGCCACCCGGCGGCCCATATCCCGTTCCGGGGAAATGATCTGGGTGGCACCCAGCTTTTTCAGCATCTTGGCGTGGATGGGGTTGGAAGCCTTGGCCACGATGGTCTTCACCCCGGCCTCCCTGAGCAGCATGGTAGCCAGCAGACTGGGTTCCAGTGTACCGATGGCCACAATGCCCACGTCGAAGTTCCGTACTCCCAGGCTCTTGACCGTTTTTTCGTCGATGACGTCGCAGACCACGGCATGGGTCAGTTTGTCCGCCATGTTTTCCACCACGTCTTCATTGTTGTCGATGCCCAGGACCTCATGCCCCATTGCTGTCAGCGTCTCCGCGATGCTGCTGCCGAAGCGGCCCAGGCCCCAGACGATGAATTGCCGTTTGTCTTTCATTTGTGACAGCTCCTAACCGATAATGATATTCTCTTTGGGATAATGGATATGTTTTTCCGGCTTTTGTGCCGTTAGCGCCAGGGCAAAGGTCATGAACCCTACCCGTCCGGCATACATGGACAGGATCAGGATGATCTTGCTGGCGGTGCAGATATGCTGGCTGAGCCCGGTGGAAAGTCCCACCGTCGCGAATGCCGACACCACCTCGAACAGGGCATACAGGAACGAAGTATCCTCCAGACAGGTCACCAGCAGGGTAGCAGACACCACCCACAGCATGGACATGCTGGTGATGGCAAAGGCCTGGAAAATGGTATCGTTCCCCACCCTGCGGCCGAAGATTTCGCATTCGCTGCGGCCCCGGACCACCTGAGAGATGTTCAGAAGAATCAGCGCAAAGGTGGTGGTCTTGATCCCGCCGCCCGTGGATGCCGGGCTGGCCCCGATGAACATGAGCAGGATAATGAAGATCATTGTGGGGATCCGCAGGGCATTCATATCGATGGTGTTGAATCCGGCTGTACGGGGGCTCACCGACTGCATGAAGCTGGCCCACAGGGCATCACTGCCGGAAAGACTGCCCAACGTTCCCGGGTTGTGCCATTCCAGAAAAGCAATTACGGCTGTACCCACCACAATCAGGGTTGCTGTGACCGTAAGTACCAGCTTGCTGTGGAGCTTCAGCTGGCGGAAATTCCGTTTTTTCAGCACATCCCGCATAACCGCAAAGCCCAGGCCACCCAGAATGATACACAGACAGATGGAAAGGTTCACCACGGGATCACCCACAAAGGCAGTCAGGCTCTGGTAATGGCCGAACAGGTCGAAGCCGGCGTTACAGAACGCTGACACCGCGTGCCAGTAGCCGAAGTAGATACCCTTGAGCCCGTATTCCGGAAAGAATCGCAGGGCCAGCACCGTCCCAAAAAATGCTTCGATGGCCGCCGTATATTTGGCGATCCGGAGACTCATGCGCACCACCCCATCCAGTTCATTCTGGTTCAGGGAAGCCTGGATGTTCAGCCGGGACTGGAGATCGATTTTCTTCCGCATGACCACCGAAAACAGCGTAGCGAAAAGCACAAGCCCCAGGCCGCCCAGTTGGATCAAAGCAATGACCACCAGCTGGCCGAACACAGAAAAATACGTACCCGTATCCACCACCACCAGCCCGGTGACACAGGAGGCTGAGGTGGCTGTGAACAGGGCGTCCACAAAGGACAGAGAGCTGCCGTCCGTGCTGGCGATGGGAAGCATCAGCAGCACGGCACCGGCCAGGATCAGCCCCACGAACGTCAGGGCAATCAGCTGAGAGGGAGAAAACCGTCTAATCTGGTTCAAGATGGCTGCACCTTATTTCCGGATCATGTCCGCGGTGATTTCCTTCAGGGAAGCAGCCCCGCACATTTCCATGGTATCGGCCAGTTCGGCGCCCAGCTTGTCTGCCAGGATCTTCACGCCTTCCCTGCCGCCACCGTACACCGCGTTCACGAAGGGACGGGCAATCAGTACGGCATCAGCACCCATGGCCAGGGCCTTGAACACGTCCACGCCGCTGCGGATGCCACCGTCCACAAAGATTTTCATAGTGCCGCCCACAGCCACGGCGATTTCTTCCAGCACTTCTGCCGTGGCCGGGCTCTGGTCCAGTACACGGCCCCCATGGTTGGAGACCACAATGGCAGAAGCCCCTGCTTCCCGGGCCTTCAGGGCACCCTTCACGCTCATGATGCCTTTGATGATGAAGGGCCGGCCGGCCATTTGGATGATTTCTTTCATTTCCTCGACAGATTTGCTCCCCGCAGGAGGAACAAAATTCTTCAGGAAAGGCAACCCGGCCGCATCCACATCCATCGCCACGGCAAACGCATGGGAATCCTTCACCTGTTCCATCTTTTCAGAGATCATCCGGGTATTCCAGGGTTTCACCGTGGGCACGCCAAGACCGCCGCAGGCCTTGATGGCAGCCGTGGCCCCCTGCATCACCTGGGAATCCATACCGTCGCCGGTGAAGGCGGCGATGCCCGCTTCGGCCGCACCGGGCACCAGTTCTGCATTGTACGTCACATCATTGTACTTGTCGCTGTAGTGCATGGCCACAGCCCCTACCGGGCCGGCAAAGATCGGGTATTTGAAGGTCTTGCCGAACAGTTCCAGGCTGGTATCCACCGGCCGTTTGGCACACAGGGTATCCATGACCACACGGATTTCCTGCCACTTGTTATAGTTCCGGATGGCGGTATCGCCCACACCCTTAGCTCCGGGTCCCGGAATCGTATTGCGGCAGGCTACCCCGTTGCAGACGGGACAGCCCTTGCACTTCCCCAAACATTTCCGTGCGTTTTCCATCAGTTCCTTATAATCCATTGCCATTCACTCCCCTTAGCGAATTGAAGACGGGAAATCCCCTCTTCTTACATCGTTATCCATTATACCACAGTTATTCCCGGAAGAAGCCATGCCGGATCCGCAAAACCATTTTCATCTTGCGTAAAATCCCATTATAGGATATAATGCCTCTGTACCAATTGGATATGACCTTCCTGCGGATGGCACAGGGGTAGGAAGGGTTGGGAGGACCTGGCATTGAAAAATGTCCGGTCCTCTTTTTTATGGACCTGGCAGAAATCTTTCATGAGGTGATGGATATGTCAAACGCAACAACTGTTTTCCGGGAACTGTTCGCCGGCGTCCTGGCCATGGGCGACTGGACCATCTGGGTCATGTTCCTGATCGGCGGCCTGCTGATTTATCTGGGAGTCCGCAAAGGGTATGAGCCCGTACTGCTGTTTCCCATGGGGATCGGCTGCATCCTGGCCAACATCCCCGGTCATTTTGCCGTGGTGCCCACAGGGGGCGGGGAACCGGGATTCCTTACCGTACTGTACAAAATGGGCATTGCCAATGAGCTGTTCCCGGTGCTGATCTTCATCGGCATCGGCGCCATGTGCGATTTTACGCCCCTGCTGCGGAAGCCCTATATGATGCTCTTTGCCGCGGCCGCTCACCTGGGCATTTTTGCAGCCACCCTCTGTGCGGCTCTGGTCGGCTTCCCCTTCAACGAAGCTGCCTCCATTGGCATCATCGGAGCCGCCGACGGCCCCACCACCATCTTTGTGGCCCAGAAATTTGCCACCGAAATGCTGGCCCCGCTGACTGTAACTGCTTTCTGTTACATGTCCCTGGTACCCATCATCCAGCCGCCGGTGGTAAAACTGCTGACCACCCGGGAAGAACGGCTCATCCGGATGCCCTACCAGGAAGAAAAACCTGTTTCCAGGACGGCCCTGTTCCTGTTTCCCCTGATGGTCACTCTGATTGCCGGAATCATCGCTCCCATTTCCGTACCCCTGATCGGGGCCCTGATGTTCGGCAATCTGCTGAAAGTATCCGGCTGTACCGACAGCCTGTCCAACTGTGCCCAAAATGAACTGACCAATCTGGTGACCCTGCTTCTGGGAATCACCGTAGGTGCCACCATGACGGCCGAAAACATCCTGACCCTGCAGGTATTGAAGATCCTGTGCCTGGGTGCGGTGGCCTTCATATTCGATACGGTGGGCGGCCTGCTGTTCGCCAAACTGGCCAACCTGTTCCTGAAACAGAAAATCAATCCCATGATCGGAGCCTGCGGCATTTCCGCCTTCCCCATCAGCGGGCGGGTAATCAGCCGGATGGCCCTGCAGGAAGATCCCACCAACTTCATCCTGCAGCCGGCCATCGGTGTGAACGTAGCCGGACAGGTAGCCAGTGTGGTAGCCGGGGGACTGGTCATGGCCCTGATCCCGGTGCTTATGTAAGGGAGGTGCTGGAACAATGGATGCAATCACATCATCCCTGGAACTGCTCGTCATCGCCTATCCTCTGGTGTTCGTGGTCATGGCCCTGTTTGCAGCCCTGACCTACGGACTGACAAAGCTGTTTCCGGCAAAAGAATAACAAAATGGGATGTGAAAAAATGCTTTTTCACACCCCGTCACTCGTTACTAGTCACTAGTCTCCAGTCACTAGCCAAATGATAAAAATCGCTCCCTCAAAAGGAGCGATTTTTTATTATTTTTATTTTCTCACCCATACCCGCTCTCCGGCAGGCAGCTTTTCAATGGGTTTGGGATCTGCCACCGCTTCGCCAAAAGGCATCTGCGCCACCAGGACCCAGCTGTCCGGCACCTGGAATTCCTTTTTGATGGCATCATCGATAATGGGGTTGTAATGCTGGATATTCACGCCCAGTCCCAGATCCGTCAGGGCCGTCCACAGGGCAAACTGCAGCATCCCATTCCCCTGGCTGGCCCAGATGGGGAAGTTGTCCGCATAGCCCGGGAACTGTTCCTGCAGCTTCTTCACCGTAGCCATCTCTTCGAAGTACAGCAGGGTCCCGTAGGCAGCGGCAAAGCCCTTCACCTTGGCTTCCGTGGGAGCGAATTTGTCTGCCGGTACAATTTTCCGCAGGGTCTCCATCACAATGTTCCACACGGCATCATGCTTGCTGCCCAGGGCGATGATCACCCGTCCGCTCTGCATATTGAAGGCCGAAGGGACCTCCTTCGTCACCTTCTCCACCGTTTCCACGATTTCCTTTTCCGTTACCGGGATGTTCTTTCCCAGGGCATAATTGGTCCGCCGATGGGCCACCGCTTCATAAAAATTCCGTTCACGCATTTCTTCCATCTCCTGTCAACTGTTTTCATTGAAGTTACATTTAATTGGCTATAGTATAACACGGAAGTAGGGAAAAGAAAAGAGGGATTGCGCCGGCAATCCCTCTTTTTGGTTTGTGTCCCCCTGAAAGGGGGAAAGGACCCGCTTGCGGGCAGGGGCTCACATCGGGTGTGTGACCCATCCACCAGCCATTCGGCTGGTTCCCCTTCCCTTTCAGGGAAGGACAAAGATTTACAGGCTTTTCGTCAGTTCTTTCAAATATTCCTTGAACGCCGGTCCCAGGTCCTTGCGGCGCAGGGCGAATTCCACCGTGGCCTTCAGATAGCCCAGCTTGTCCCCTGTATCATAGCGCTTGCCGGTAAAATTGTAGGCATAGACGCTTTCATTATGAGCCATCACCCGCAGGGCGTCGGTGAGCTGGATCTCTCCCCCCTTGCCCGGTTTGGTTTCGTCCAGGATATCGAACACATCCGGTGTAATCACATAGCGGCCCAGGGCAGCGAACCGGCTGGGAGCCTCTTCCACGCTGGGTTTCTCCACCATATCCTTTACCTTCAGCAGGTTATGGTCTTCTGTTTCCACGCCATCGATGATCCCGTAGGCAGACACCTGCTCCGGCCGTACCACCTGGCAGCCGATGATGGTGCCGCCGGTCTTGTCATACTGGTCAATGAGCTGCTTCAGGGCCGGTTCCCCGTTCCCGTTATACACCACGTCGTCGCCCAGGATCACACCGAAGGGTTCCCCGTCGATGAAATCTTTGGCACACAGGATGGCGTCCCCCAGTCCTCGCTGGTATTTCTGGCGCACATAGTGGATTTTGATGTCGGAAATCTTCCGGATCTGCTTCAGCAGTTCGATTTTACCCGTTTCGTACAGGTGTTCCTCCAGTTCCGGGGAAGAGTCGAAATGATCCTCGATGGCCCGCTTGGCATGGCCGGAAATGATCAGGATCTGTTCAATGCCGCTTTCCAGGATTTCTTCCACAATGTACTGGATGGTGGGTTTATCCACAATGGGCAGCATCTCTTTTGGCATAGCCTTGGTTTCCGGCAGGAACCGGGTGCCGAACCCGGCGGCGGGGATGACGGCTTTACGGACTTTCATCATTGTGCGTTCTCCTTTTCTTCCGGCTTCACGTCCGGCACAGGTTTCTTTTTGGGAGCTTTCATATTGAAGTTCTCCATCATTTCACTGAGGGAAGCTCCTTTCAGCCAGGCTTCCACGGCATCCGCCGCTTTGGCCAGTACGTGATCGATGGTTTCCCTGTCGGCGCCCCGAAAAGGATGGAGCACATGGCTGATCACTGCCTGCTCCTCATGGACCGGATGCCCAATGCCCACCTTAATGCGAGGATAGTCCTGGCTGCCCAGAGCCCGTTCGATGGATTTCAGACCATTGTGGCCCCCGGAGGACCCTTTGCGGCGAATCCGCAGCGTACCCACCGGCAGATCCATATCGTCCTGGATCACCAGCACCTCTTCCGGCGGGATGTGGTAGAAATTGGCAAAATCCGCCACTGCCACCCCGCTGTTGTTCATGTAGGTGGTGGGTTTGATGAGATAACATTTCTCCGGCATCCGTTTTTCCAGGTAGGTGGCATTGTCAGCCTTGCGCCAGCCGCTTTCCTCACCCCAGCGGCTGGCCAGGATGTCCGCCACCATGAATCCGATGTTGTGCCGGGTACCGGCATATTCCTTTCCAATGTTGCCCAGGGCAACGACTAATTTCATGGCTGTAAAACTCTCCAATCTGTCAGTGGTTAGTGATTAGTGGCTGGTGCCTCTGGCAGACCTGGGAACGGACGTCCCTTATGGGCCGTCCCTACGAAAACAACGTATGATACATGAAATGCGTAGGGGCTACCCATGAGGGGAGCCCGTCCGTGACCTCCCGGAGGGAATCCAGCCATTGCCAAATAAGGGGCTGTCACAGGACAGCCCCTTACACCATGTGTACTTTAGATTTCGAACAGTTGGCTGATGGACAGCTGGTTGTAAATCCGCAGGATGGTTTCTGCCAGGATCGGAGCCACAGACAGCTGAGTGATCTTCGGATGCTTTTTGTTGGGCGGCAGAGGAATCGTATTGGTCACGATCAGTTCCTTGATTTCGGATTGTGCAATACGGCTCAGCGCCGGATCCGTCAGGATCGGGTGGGTTACGCAGGCGTAGATGTCTTTGGCACCGAATTTCTTCAGCGCCTTGGCGCCTTCACACAGAGAACCGGCGGTATCTACGATATCGTCCACCATGATGCAGATTTTCCCTTCCACGTTACCGATCAGGTTCATGACTTCTGCCACGCCAGGTTCAGGCCGTCTCTTGTCGATGATGGCCAGTCCGCATTCCAGACGGTTGGCAATGTTCCGGGCACGGCTTACACCGCCCAGATCCGGAGAAATGACCACCATGTCTTCCGGAGCGAAGCCTTTTTCTTTTACATAGTCGGCCAGGATCGGGCCGCCGGGCATATGATCCACAGGGATATCAAAGAAGCCCTGGATCTGGGCCGCATGAAGATCCACGGTTACCAGACGGGTAATGCCGGAAACAGTCATCAGATCTGCCATCAGTTTGGCAGTGATGGGTTCACGGCCGCGGGCTTTTCTGTCCTGCCGGGCATAGCCATAGAAAGGAACTACCGCCGTGATATGACGTGCGCTGGCTCTCTTGAAAGCATCGCACATGATCAGCAGTTCCATGACGTTATCGTTGACTGCCGGTCCGCAGGTCGGTTGGATGACAAATACATCCTTGCCACGGACACTTTCATTGATCATGACTTGTACTTCACCGTTGTTGAAGCGGTTAATGACCGCATCCCCTACCGTGGTACCCAGATAGGCAGCGATTTCCCGTGCCAGATCAGGATTGGCGTTACCGGAGAAAATAGCCATGTCTTCGCCTGTTTTATCACCCAACATACAATTAATACCCCCACTGCTTATAATTTAAATCTATTAAAAAGTATACAACTCATTGCCCTGTATGGCAAGGAGTTATTTTTCACACTCCATCTTCTGCAAAAAATTCCACCGGTACCACTACAAACAGCAATTTCTTTTGTCCTTCCCTGAAAGGGAAGGGGGACCAGCCGAATGGCTGGTGGATAGGTCACACAGCGATTATCAATTGGATCATTCCAGCAGCATGATCCGGTCTACATCTGCCATGATCACGCCTGTGGTTCCGTTAAATCGATCCAGGATCTTCCGCATTTCCCGGGAATCCTGCACCGGTTTATCCAGTTTGAGGGCAGCCATGCTCAGCATGGGCATGTAATACTGCACCCTGCAGTCCATTTTTTGGGCCAGTTTTTCCACGTCTTTCCGGTTCATCCCCCAATCAAGGTGCAGCAGCACCATTTGGTCGGAATAGGCTTCACCCGTAAAACCATTGCGGATCAAATGCCCTTCATGGGTTTCCTGAAAAGGATTTCCCTGGACAGACTCCGGAGATTTCCGAGCAGAGGCTTCCTTGCTGCCGGCCGCACCCGGACGGGTGAACCGGACACTGGTGATCTGCTTCTCCTGATTGATGGTGACATGGGCTTCCAGTTCCTCTGCTCCGGCTGCCTTGTCCTGTCTGATCCGGAATATGGCATCCCCTGCCTTCAGGGCCGTGAAATGCAGCCTGGTTACGGACAGCTTTGGCTGTTCCCCGGTGCCATGGGTTACAGTCCGGTCATCCAGTCTCAGCAGGGCCGGATCCAGGTTCTCCACAACCCATCCCATATTCCCCTCTGCGTTCCCTTTCAGGTTCAGCGTCAGGGTATCATCCTGTACGGCCAGGTCATAGCCGGAATAGACTTCTTTTGATGGGGTGCCGTCTGCCCGGTACTGGACGCTGGCTGCCTGCGTAAGGGATCCTTCTGCTCCCGTTACAACCGGCAGCCCCAGGGCCAGCAGCGGCAAAATTACCATGATGGTTTTCCAATTCAGTTGATGCATTTCTGTCAAGCCTCCTGCTTTCCATCTTACTTCTTTTTGGCAGTGAAGTAAATGTCAGGAAAATTCCTTTTCTCGTTCTCCCCCATAGGCTATAATAGATGGACAGCCCCTCAGCGGAATCCAGAGGCCATACAGTAACGGTATTCCAGTTGCGGGACATGAAGATCCATCCCTGCCTGGGATGCCTTCACGGAGGGCAGGATACGCTCCGGCCCTGTACCCAGTCCGACGATATGGATCTGATTTACCATACCTACCGGAAGTCCCAGGTCATCGTTTTTGCTACATCTCTGTTTTTCTGGTCATACAGCGGCCTGCTGAAAATTGCCATGGACCGTCTCTGGGCATTGGCAGAGGGAGAAAAGGATGAATTGCACGGAAACCAGAAAACCGGTGTCCTTCTGATGGCTGCAGGCGGTGCCCATCCGGAACCGCTCCTCACCCATTTCGACTATCTGATGAAACGCATGGAATGGACCAATGCAGGGAACGTTGTATTGAAACATACGGACGATCTGGATATGGACCACATCCCTCCCAATCCGGACGCCTTCCAGTTGGAGGCTTCCCTGTAAAGGGAACGCAATGGTTTTCCTGCGCCAGACGCTGCCGGGAGCCACCTGCCTGATGATTATGAAACGAGCCCATAGGGACAGCCAATCCGGCTGCACCCTATGGGCTCCTGTTTTATCTGCTTCTTTTTATTTTTTGTTCCGATATTTTTCAGCCCAGCCGGCAATGTTTACCTGACGGCTGCGCCCCACGCCCAATGCGTTTTCCGGAACGTCCTTGGTAATGGTGGAACCAGCTGCAATATAACTTCCCCTGCCGATGGTCACAGGAGCAACCAGATTGCTGTTGCATCCCACGAAGGCATCATCCTCGATGGTGGTACGGTGCTTCACTTTTCCGTCGTAGTTCACAGTAATGGTGCCGCAGCCCATGTTCACGCCGCTGCCGATATCACTGTCACCAATGTACTGCAGATGGGGCAGTTTGGTCCCCACGCCCACAGTAGAGTTCTTCACTTCCACGAAGTTGCCCATCTTCACCCTGTCGCCGATGACCGTATTGGGCCGCAGATGGTCATAGGGCCCCATATGGACGCCGCTGCCCACCTGGCAGTCATGGGCATAGGCGAACTGGATATGGGTATCATTGCCCACCTTCACGTTGGTGAACCGCACCTGAGGACCTACTTCACAATCCTCCCCGATCACGGTTTCCCCTTCCAGCCAGGTGAAGGGATAGATTACAGTGTCCCGACCCACCTTCACGCCTTTTTCCACAAAGGTGCTGTCAGGGTCCATGACGGTAACCCCTTCGTCCATGAGCTTGCCCACGATCCGGGCATTCATGACCTTCTGGGCCACGGCCAGCTGTCTCCGGCTGTTGATGCCCATGACCATGTCAAAGTCCCCGGTCTTGATGCCGGCCACCCTGCGGCCCTTCTTCAGGCATTCAGCCAGGATATCCGTCAGATAGTATTCACCCTGGGCGTTATCGTTCTTCAGGTTCACCAGCAGGTCGAACAGCAGGGGCAGTTCCACACAGTAGATGCCGGTGTTGATTTCCCGGATTTTCCGCTGCTGGGGCGTGGCATCCTTTTCTTCCACGATACCCGTCACCTGGCCGGCGTCATCCCGCAGGATCCGCCCATAGCCGAAGGGATCCGGAGCTTCCGCCGTCAGCACGCTGACACCGGCACCGCTCTTCAGGTGGGTCTCATAGAACTTCTTCAGTTCCGCCCCCTCCAGGAGCGGCGTATCCCCGCACAGGATCAGCGCAGTCCCTTCCGTATCGCCCAGCAGATCCCGGGCCTGCAGCACCGCATGGCCCGTACCCAGCTGTTCATCCTGTACAGCCACCCGGGCCCGGGTCCCCAGAAATTCCGTGACCTTTTCGGAGCCGAAGCCCACGATTACGATCTTGTCGTCCGCCCCGGCCTCATCGGCTGCGTCCAGCACATGTTCCAGCATGGGTTTCCCACTCAGTTTATGCAATACTTTGGGGAGTTTGGATTTCATCCGGGTCCCCTTCCCTGCAGCCAAAATAATGGCAGCCAATTCCGACATGATTCTGATGCCTCCTACAAATTATCTCAGTTCAATCTTATATCCGGCTTTGCGCAGCGTATCCGCCACTTCCTTGGCGTGCTGGGCATTCCGGGTCTCCACATCCAGTTCCACCCGGGTGACGCCCAGGGGGACCGACCGGTCAGCCCGGTCGTGGTTGATATACAGGATGTTGATTTTCATCTGCTCCAGATGGCTGACGAACTTCAGCAGCTCGCCTGGCCGGTCCACCATCCAGGTGACCATCCGTACCCGGCGGCCGGTGCGGACCAGCCCCCGTTCGATAATCTGGCTGATGGTGTTCACGTCGATGTTCCCGCCGCTGATCACGGCGGCCGCCCGGTCGCTGCCGGGAACGATGCTGTGGAGCAGAGCCGCCAGGGGAGCTGCCCCGGCGCCTTCCACCACCATCTTGCCCCGTTCCAGCATGAGCAGCATGGCGGCGCAGATGTCCTCTTCGTTCACCAGCACCATATCATCCACGTATTTGTTGATCAGTTCCCAGGTGAGCTTGCCGGGCAGCCCTACGGCGATTCCGTCGGCGATGGTCTTGCCCACACCGTGGCTCACCCATTTTCCCTCTTTCTTGCACAGGTACATGGCCGGAGCCTGCTCCGTCTGCACCCCGTACACCTTCACCTTGGGGTTCACCTGCTTCACTGCAGCTGCGATACCGGCCAGAAGGCCGCCACCTCCTACGGGCACCACGATGCTCTCGATGTAGGGATTCTGTTCCAGGATTTCCAGACCGATGGTGCCCTGACCGGCGATCACCGCCGGGTCATCGTAAGGATGGACGAAGTAGGCCCCTGTCTCTTTCTGGATTTCCTGGGCCTTTTTCAGGGATTCGTCAAAGGTCTTGCCGAACAGTACCACTTCTGCGCCATAGCCCTTGGTGGCTTCTGCCTTGGCCAGGGGAGCCCCTTCCGGCATCACCACGGTGGACCGGCAATGGGCCATACGGCTGCCCAGAGCCACCCCCTGGGCATGGTTGCCGGCAGAAGCCGCAATGATCCCCTTGGCTTTCTGTTCCTGGCTCAGGGTCATGATACAGTTGGAAGCGCCCCGTACCTTGAAAGACCCTGTCCGCTGCAGATTCTCCAGTTTCAGGTACACTTCCCTGCCGCTGATCTGGCTGAAGGTATGGTTGCTTTCAAGAGGCGTTTTGTGGACCAGTTTCTCCAGGCGTTCCTGGGCGGCCCGAATGGTCTCCAGAGGAATCATTTCCGTCATGGGTTCTGTTCTCCTTTTTACAGTAATTCAGGGACGATGTCAATGGCTCTCGTAGCATCGTCCACCCCTTTCAGGGTCATGAGCGCTGCATAGTCCTTCACTACTTTCTGTTCCGGTTCCCGGCTGGCAATGAACAGATAGGTGCCCACCACTTCGGCCCCCACTTCCTGGGCCAGTTCCTGCATGCCCTTGGCGGTTCCGCCGGCCCGCATGAAGTCGTCCACCACCAGGACCCGTGCCTTGGGCGGCAGGGCTTTCCGGGGCAGACTCATATTCTGGATCTTCTTGCTGGACCCGCTTACGTAGCTGATGGACACCGCAGGCCCTTCCGTGAACCGGGCTTCCTTCCGTGCCATGACCATGGGAATGTTGAAGGCCCGGGCTGTACTGAGTGCCAGGGAAATCCCCTTGGCTTCCACCGTCATGATGTAATCGGGCTTCAGTTCCAGGGTCCTCTGCATGATGATTTCTCCCAGGCGCGTGGAAATGTCCGGCGTAAACAGAAGGTCGTTCATGTAAATCATCCCGCCGGGCAGCAGCCGGGAAGGATCATTGAGTTTCTTGGCCAGGGCCCACAAAAACTCGTTGTCCGCCTCCGGAGAATGGTAGGGGATGAAGCGCACTCCGCCACTGGCTCCGGCCACCGTCTCGATGATACCCAGGTCATAAGCGGCCAGCCCGTTGCGCACAGTCTGCACGTCTTCGCTGAGGGTGGATTTGGCGACGGTGAATTTCTCACAAAAATAAGAGAAAGGGAACAACTGGAACGGGTGGTCATTCAGTTCCTTGGTGAGCGCTACGATTCGTTCCAGACGCTTGATTCTTGCCATTACGCTTTCCCCTCTTTCTTCTGTTTTCCTTCGGAAGCCTTTTCCTTGGCTTCAATGACCTTCAGCAGGGTCCGTTCCGCATTTTCCATATGGGTGCGCACGGCCTTCTGGGCCTTATCCACACTCCGCTGGGCAATGGCTTCGTAAATGTTCTCGTGTTCCTTGATCATATCATCCAGCCGGCCAGGGTACGGCATGGACCGGCCACGGATGGCCGTGATCTGTTCCCGCAGGTTGCTGATGATATTCATGCACCGCTTGTTCCGGCTGGCCTTGTAGATGACATCATGGAACGCCGTATCGTTTTCGATGATCCGGGGATAGTCCTTGGCAGCCACCAGCGGTTTATCCGCATCCAGCAGCTCCTTCATCTCCCTGATTTCGTTATCATCGATCCGTTCCGCAGCCAAGCCGGCAGCCAATACATCCAGAGCCGTACGGATTTCATACACCTCGTTGATGTCCTTAATAGAAATATCGGCCACGTAGGCACCCCGACGGGGGATCATCACCACCAGGCCCTCCAGTTCCATCTTCCGGATGGCTTCCCGCACCGGAGTCCGGCTGACCCCCATCTCTTCTGCCAGCTGCAGTTCCATCAGCCGCATACCGGCCGGAAACTGCCCGCTGACGATGGCCTGGCGAAGGTTATCCACTACCACGTCCCGTAAAGGTCTGTAACTGTCCAACGGAATCTGTTTTAAATGCTGCACCATGTTGCTCTACTCCTCCTGCACTGTATGTGCGATTTTGATCTGTGCATCTCTCTCTCTATCCCGAAGCCGATCAGCCGCCTGTCGAGCCTTTTCCCGGCTTGCAAAAATTCCAAACAGCGTGGGGCCGCTGCCGCTCATGAGCACCTTTTCGGCTCCCTGAGCTGCAAGGGCCTCTTTCAGCGCCTGAAGTTCCGGATGGGCCTTCAGGGTCACCAGTTCCAGGTCGTTGCCCATGAGGGCCAGCAGTCGTTTCCGGTCGCCCTGGCGCAGGGCTTTCTCCAGCCCATCCAGGTCCACCGGCTCCCGGTCCGTGGCTTTATCGATTTCTCCATAGACCCAGGCCGTGGAAACGCCCAGTTCCCGGGGTTTCACCAGCACCAGCCACAAAAGTGGAGCCGCCGGCAGCACCGTCATCTGCTCTCCCCGGCCTCTGCCCCGCTGGGTACCCCCATAGACGCAGAAAGGAACATCACTGCCGATGGTGGCGCCCAGCTGTTCCAATCCGGCCCGGTCCAGGGGACTGCCGCAAAGGTCATTGAGTCCCCGCAGCACGGCTGCTGCATCAGTGCTTCCTCCCGCCAGCCCGGCAGCCAGGAAGATCCGCTTGGTACAGGCCAGATGATAGTCGATGGTCCGGCCGGTGGCCCGGGCAAAGGCGCGGGCCGCTTTCACCATCAGGTTGCTGTCATCACAGGGCAGATCCGGCCGGTCTGTTTCCAGACTGAACTCCGGAGCCGGGGTAAAAGTAATGGTATCTGCCAGGGAAATGGATTGCAGGATCATATCCACTTCATGGTACCCATCAGGGCGTTTGCCCAATACCCTGAGTCCCAGGTTGATCTTGCCATAGGCCGTCCGTTCCATGCCTTTCCGCCTCCTGCCTTTGGAATGTTCCCCTCAAAACGAAATGTATTCTGTATCCATATTATTGTATCGTGAAAACGCCTGTATCGCAATAGGTTGGAGAAATCTTTATGAACATTTTTTGAAGGTTTTTCATCGAACGTTCTAGTATCATAAATTTCTGTCAACCCTGGTAAAAAGATGTTACAATAAAGGGAACTTGCTGCTGAGGAGGTCTGCCTATGAAAAAACTCGCCATCCGTTATATCATGACGGCCCTGGGATGCCTGTTGATGGCCATCGCCATCAATGCGTTCTTTGTCCAGCACCGATTCCTGTCCGGCGGCATCTCCGGTGTCTCCATCATCCTGTATTACCTGACGGGATGGCCCCCAGGCATCACCAGTTTCATTTTCAACATTCCACTGTTCTATGTGGCGTGGAAATACATGAGCCATCAGTTCTTCATCGACAGTGTCATCGGAACCATACTGTTCTCCGTGGCGCTGGATGGCACCGCTTTCGTGCAGAACTATGTAAACATCCCTGATCAGCTGCTGTGCTGCATTGCCGGCGGGGTCCTGGGGGGCCTGGGCGGTGCTCTGGTATACCGGTCCGAATCCTCCACGGGAGGCGTGGACATCATTGGGTTCTTAACCAAAAAATACTACAACATCTCCGTGAGCACCACCAACTTCCTGTTCGACACCTGCGTCATGCTGGCCGCTATGGTATTCCTGGGACTCACCCCGGTGCTGTACAGTATGGTCTTGTTTTTTATTACGTTTCAGGCCACCAACGTGTTCATGGTGGGCTTTGACTACAAGAAACAGGTGATCATCGTCTCCACCCACGCCGAAGAAATCGGCCAGCGGATCATGGACGAGGTGAACCGGGGCATCACCATTCTTCACGGAGAAGGCGGATACACCCGGAAGCCTCTGGAGATTTTACTGGTGGTGGTCAAGCTGACCCAGCTGGCCCACCTGGAAAAGATCATCAAAGAAGTGGATCCCATGGCTTTTGTCACCATCCAGGACGCCAACAACGTATTCGGTCGGGGATTCACCCAGCCCAACCTGGATATTGACGAAGAACGGAAACTGAAAAAAGCGTCGCAGTGAAGCGGCGCTTTTTCCTATCGAAAAAGGACTGCCGCTTTGGCGGCAGTCCTTTTTGAAAATCTGCAAACAGCTTATTTGAACATGTTGATGAAGATCATCAGGATACCGGAGTTGCAGAAGTCCACAAACATGGCCCCTACCAGCGGTACGGCGAAGAATGCCCGGGGAGCCGGACCATAGTTGGCCGTAATGGCACTCATGTTGGCCATGGCATTGGGGGTTGCGCCCATACCGAACCCGCATACAGCAGAGACTTCAACAGCTGCATCGTAGTCCTTGCCCATGGCATTGAATACCACAAAGGTGGTGTACAGCACCATGAAAACAACCTGTACTGCAGCAATGATGGCCAGAGGGCCGGCAATGTCGAACAGTTCCCAGATCCGCAGGCTCATCATAGCCAGGCTCAGGAAGATGTTCAGACCTACATCCCCAACCGTACCGATTTCCTGCATGGGAACAGGCAGACCGCCCTGGGTGTGGTCAGAGACATTGCGGATGATGGCAGCGATGATCATGGAACCGATGTATCCGGGGAACGTGAGACCAACGCTGGTGAAGAACTTGCTGACGATGGTGCCGAGACCCATGGCAACCAGGATTTCGCCGGTAGCCAGCATGAAGTTTTCAGGAGTCATGGCCAGAGTGACATTTTCTTCCATGCTCTGTGCCTTTTCGTTGGCCCCTTCCTGATCTTCCTTGGTGCTATGCAGATGGTATTTTTCCAGCAAACGGTGTGCCACCGGGCCGCCCATCAGAGACCCGGAGATCAGGCCGAAGGTAGCCATGGCAATGGCCACAGTGGTGGCCCGTTCAACGCCAATGCCTTCCAGCATGGGACCAAAGGCGCCGGAGGTACCGTGCCCCCCTACCAGAGGAATGGAACCGGCGCACAGGCCCAGCAGCGGTTGCAGACCCGTAACCTTGGCCAGGGCTACACCGATGATATCCTGGCAGGTAATCAGGATGGCACAGATGATGGTCAGGATCAGGACGTCACGGCCGCCCTTTTTCAGCAGTGCATAGCTGGCACTGAACCCAACACTGGTGAAGAACATATTCATGAAGAAGCTCTGCTGTACCGTATCCAGTTTGATGGCACCGGTACCTGCTTCAAACAGGGCCAGGTTGATCAGTGCGAACAGCACACCGCCGATAACCGGGTTGGGGATACAGTAGGTCTGGAAAAATTTGATTTTCGATTTGAGCCATTTGCCCAGGTAGTACAGTAAAATACCAACAGCCAAGGTTTGGTAAGAGTTTAATGCAAACATTCCCTTAATCCTCCTTCAAATACCATATGGAATTTTTTCCCTTTCAGAGACCAGTTTGACCAAAATTTCTTCCAGGCGGGACCAGGTGCGTCCGCTCTTTCGGGATTCAGCTGTCATCCGAGCCAGTTCTACCATGCATGTTTGTAAGGATTCACGTGAAAAATGATTGCTGTGCTGCATGGCCATCTTAACCGCATAAGGATGCATTTTCAGAGTCGACGCTATGGTCTCCTGTCGAGCACCTTTTTCCATCAGTTCCTTTACTTGGAGCATCCGCCGCAGAGAGGAAACCAGCCGCAAGGTCAGGTTGTAAAAGCCATCGCTGCCACTGTTCTTTTTCTCTTCTGCCAATAAAAGGAGAACTTTTCCCAATTTTCTCTCTTCTACTGCGTTCCCAAGAGCAAAACCCGAAATCTCTGGCAATTGAGAAAACATCTGTCCAACATCCTGCGCCTGCCAGAGCTTCCGCTCTCCTGCATACAGGGCGATCTTGCTGATTTCCTGCTGCAGGAACAGCAGCGGCGCTGTATCCGTCGCCGATACGTACTCCATGATCAGGCTCATAGCCTCCGGTGTAAAACGGGCACCATACCGATCTGCCTGCTGCCGCAGCCAGGGCTGCAGCTGGTAGGGACGCAAAGGACTGCATTCCACGATCGGAACTTTTTGGCTTATGATCTTATAAAAGCTTTGCCTTTTATCTAACTTACTGCAAAGACAGATCAAAAAAGAATACTCTGGCATATCCGTCAGCAGTGTAATGAACTGCTGGATGGGAGCCGTTTTCTTCTTTTTCCCTTTTGCACCCGTTTTTTGGCTGCCAGCCTTTTCCTTATCGGTCAGGAGCCTGGGATCTTCGATGACGATCCAGTTCCCTCCACCAAAAAAAGGCATGCTGTTAATGGCTTCCTCCAGAGCATTCAGCGCAAAGTCTCCCTGAAAGTCCCATTCCGTGGGCTCCTCTCCGGAAGCGAACGCTTTCTGGCGAAAGGCCTTCTGAATGGTCTTCTTGTAATATTCCTCCTCTCCCCAGGCAATGACAACATGAGGACACGCTGGATTTTTCCGCAGATTTTCCAGAAATACATCTGCCGTATAGTTCACAATAGACCCACTCCTAGAAAGAATCTCGTTGCCAACGATAACTATACCATATTGGGGTAGCTCCGTCAAAAACGATTTTCACTGCGCCCGCCTGATCCGTTCGGACCAGGGGAATCTTATGAGTCTCCAGTTTCTCAATTGTCTCCCTATGGGGATGACCGAAGGAATTCCGCCTGCCGGCGGATACCACAGCCAGACGCGGCCGTACAGCCTCCAGGAAAGCTTCCGACGAAGAAGTCCTGGAACCGTGATGGGATACCTTGAGCACATCGCTCTGGATGAGCCTCTGGGCCGCCAGCTCCTCCACTTCTGCCGGGGCATCCCCGGTAAAGAGAAAACTGTGGCCATCACAGCTCATACGTACGATGGCAGAGTTCTCGTTCCCTGTTCCTCCTTTCTCTTCCAACTTCGGTGCTTCTACGATTTTTATTATACTCTTTTTTTTGCCTATTTTCTGGTTTGTTTGCATTTTGTATACAATTTTGCTGGTGTTCTTTCTTTGTACCAGATGTAGCGCTTTTTCTACGTCTTTACTAGGATTTTCCAGAGGCAGATAGATGGCCGCAACCGGCATCCAGCGCAGGAGTCCCGCCAGTCCTCCTGCATGGTCATGGTGCCCGTGGCTCAAAAAGACTGCATCCACCTGATCCGTCCCCAGATAGCGCAAAAACGGCACCAAAATTTTTTCTCCGGGATCAAAATGCCCGCTGAGTCCCCCTGTATCGAACACAAATACCTGCCGCTCAGGGGTGACCACCACAGCACAATCCCCCTGTCCCACGTCCAGGAAATAGGCCGAGAACGTCCGGGGCCGGAAATGGTGGGCAAGCAGCAAAAGACACAGTGCCAGCCCGGATGCCATGATTCCGGCCCGCCGCAGCCGGGGGCGCTCCGGTCTGAACCAGCCCTGTTCCAGCAGCGCCAGCACCAGGAGCAGGTACAGGGGCCACACCCACAGGGGCACCTGGCCCGAAACCCAGTGGGTTCCAGGCAGATTGCTGAGCCACTCTCCACCCCAAAGCGAAATCCCCAGCAGCTGCCCTGCCCCCACCAGCAGCAGCAGCCCCGGAAAGGAAAGCCCCAGGGCACTCAGCATGGCACCTGACGCACCAAAGGCCAGGCAGAGAGAAAGCAGAGGCACCAGCAGCACATTGGCCAGCAGCGAAACCAGGGACAGCATGTGGAAATGGTGGATCAGAAAAGGAAGCCCCAGGATCTGGGCCCCCAGAGGTACAGAAAGGCCCCGGGCCAGAGGCAGAGGCAGCCATACCGCCAGTTTCTCTTCAACAGGACGGCGCAGCAGCAGCAGCCCCCCGGCGGCCGCAAAAGAAAGCTGGAATCCCGGATCCCACACCCACCAGGGATGCCAGGCAGGGAGCAGCAGCAATCCCAGACCCAGGAAGGCCGTACTGCTGGCCCGTTTCCGGTGCACCCGGCCCCACAGGGCACCCAGCCCCAAGAGCAGGGCCCGGCACACAGAAGCCCGCAGGCCGCACAGGATGCCATAGGAGACCAGCAGAAAGGCCACCAGCAGAGCGCTCATCTTCCGGGGCAGCGGCAGGAAGGCCGCTCCTCCGGCAAAAAGGCCCAAAAGCAGGGCTACATGGCTGCCGGAAACAGAAAGCAGATAGCTGAGCCCGCAGCGGGTAAAAAGCCGTAACCGTTCCGCCGGGATGCCCCGGCTGCCTCCCAGCAGCATCCCTTCCAGAAGGGCGCTGTCCTCCGGACCCAGGGCCCTGCGCAACTGGCTGCGCAGGGTTTCTCCCAGCGCAAAGACCCGGTCCTGCCAGCCGGGCGCCCTGTCCACCACCCGGCAGTCCCTGCCTTCCGCCTCCAGACTGCCTCCTTCCCCGGCAATGGCCGCCCTGGTTTCCGGGGCCGGCGTGCCCGGATTGTAGAAACCGTCTGGAGCCTGGAATATCCCCTGCACTTCCACTGTTCCCTGCTTTGGCCGGAACTTCCCTGCCTTACGGACAAAGACCCGCACCCTTCCCCGTTTTTCCTCCAACAGGAAAGAAAGAGAACCAGTCCGCCCGGTCCGGATGGAACCGGGTACCACTCGGCCTGTCAGGCTGGTCTTCTGCGCCACCAGCGGTGCCATCCGCTCCTGGGCAGTGGTAGCCATGGAAGCCCGCAGTCCTCCCAGACAGAAGATCAGCAGGAAACAGCCGATCTGCCAGCTGTTCCAGCCCTTCTGGCTTCTGTAGAGCCAGAGCAGCATTCCCCCGCAGATTCCCGAGGCCAGGCCCCACGCCCACCAGGGGACCGGCTGCCCCAGACCGGCAGCAATCCCCACGGCAAAAGCCACTCCTGCCTCCAGTACAGGTGACATGCTACACCTCCACCTGCCCGGCCAGGCGCCGGAATTTGGCCGGTCCGATGCCCGATACCTGCTGCAGGTCCTCTACTTTCTGGAAGGGTTTCTGCTGTCTGTACTGGATGATCCGCCGGGCCAGGGCAGGCCCGATCCCGGGAAGCGTGGTCAATTGGACTTCGTCCGCCGTGTTCAGGTTCACTTTTCCCCCAGGGACAGGACCTGGAGAAGCCTTCTCAAAGGTTTCGTCTCCCGCTGACCCGCCTCCGCTGCCACCTGAAACAGGTGTCGTTCCGCTGTTTCCACGGGTCCGTCGGCTGCTCTTCTTCAAAAACGGTACGTTCACCTGGCTGCCGTCCTTACACTTTTTGGCCAGATTCACCCGGGTGAGGTCCGCTTCTTCCGTGGCGCCTCCCGCCACCTCCAGGGCCTCCTGGTACCGGATGCCCGTCTCCACCTGGTACAGACCCGGGCTCTGCACCGCCCCGCTGATGTAAATAGTGGCTCTGGCTTTTTTCTCCGGATGGGGCACTGCTACCTGTGCCTCCGCCTGTCCGGCAGTGGTTTCAGGGACCCTGCTCCGGCTCTGCCACAGGCCTCCTGCCACGCAGCACAGTACGATACCCAGCACCACCAGCCATTTTTTCTTCTCCCATGGATCCATACAAAAATACCCTCCTTTTGCAGCGTCAGTCTATCCACCCCATTCGACACGTACAGGCGGATTCCTCCCACCCTGCAAAAAGAAGGTCATTAAGTGCAAAAAAACCGTCATAATTGAAAAAGGGAGCGCCGAAGCACTCCCTTTTTTCCTTATTTCTTATTTTGCTACGATATTCACCAGACGTCCCGGTACGGCGATGACTTTCAGGACTTTCCTGTCTCCGATGGCAGCCTTCACTTCCGGCTGTTCCAGGGCCAGTTTGCCCAGGTCATCCCGGCTGATGTCCGGCGCAGTCATGATCCGGTCCTTGCCCTTGCCGTTCACCTGGATCAGCACTTCCACTTCGTCCACCTTGATGGCTTCCGGATCGTAGGTGGGCCAGGCTTCCTTGTGGATGCTGGTCTCACTGCCCATGGCGTCATGCCACAGTTCTTCCGTGATGTGCGGCGTGAACGGAGCCAGCATCAGCAGCAGCTTGGAGATGGCTTCGTAGATCAGCCCATCGTTCACGGTCTCTGCCTTGTCCTTGTAGGCGTACAAAGCATTCACCAGTTCCATCAGCGTGGAAATGGCCGTATTGAAGTTGAACCGGTTGTCGATGTCCTCGGTCACCTTCTTCACGCTGGTATGGAGGATATGACGCAGTTCCTTGTCCTGTTCGTTCAGGTTCTTCGTGTCGTAGCTGGTCACCTTTTTGGCCAGTACATCCTTGAAGTGGTACACCAGGCGCCATACCCGATTCAGGAACCGGAAGGATCCTTCCACACCCTTGTCGCTCCATTCCAGTTCCCGTTCCACAGGAGCGGCGAACATAATGAACAGACGGGCGGTATCGGCCCCGAACTTGCCCACGATTTCTTCCGGAGACACCACGTTGCCCAGCGATTTACTCATCTTGGCCCCGTCCTTGATCACCATGCCCTGAGTCAGCAGGTTGGTGAAGGGTTCATCGGCATCCACCAGGCCTGCATCATGCAGCACCTTCATGAAGAACCGGGAATACAGCAGATGGAGGATGGCGTGTTCGATGCCGCCGATGTACTGATCCACCGGCATCCAGTGGTTCACAGCCTCTTCGCTGAAGGGTGCCTTGTCGTTGTGGGGATCGGTATAACGCAGATAGTACCAGGAAGAGCACAGGAACGTATCCATGGTATCCAGTTCCCGTTTGGCCGGGCCGCCGCATTTCGGGCAGGTGCAGTTTACGAAGCTTTCGCTGGTAGCCAGCGGGGAGCTGGCGCCTGCATCGAATTTTACATCTGTGGGCAGTTTCACCGGCAGATCTTTTTCCGGTACCAGCACTTCACCGCAGTGAGGGCAGTACACCACGGGGATGGGGCAGCCCCAGTACCGCTGCCGGCTGATCAGCCAATCACGCAGACGGTAGTTCACCCGGCGTTTGCCCAAGCCCTTTTCTTCCATGTAGTCGATGATGGCTTTCATGGCCTTGTGCATTTCCATGCCCGTGAACTGACCGGCGTTGACCAGTACGCCGTCCTTGTCTTCGTAGGCGTCGGTCATTTCCTCCAGCTTCAGTTCATGGTCCTTGGGCTGCAGGGTCAGGATCTTCCTGATGCCATATTTGGTTGCGAACATCCAGTCACGATGGTCGCCAGTGGGCACGCCCATGACGGCGCCGGTCCCGTAGTCCACCAGTACATAGTTGGTGATCCAGATCTGCACCTTTTCGCCGGTCAGGGGATGGATGCAGTCTACCCCGGTATACATGCCCAGTTTTTCCGATTCACTGGAGGTCCGTTCGATATCGGAGGTATTCTTCACTTTATTGCAGAAGGCTTCCAGTTCTGCTTTCCTCGGGTTATCCTTCAGCAATTCCTCCACCATGGGATGTTCCGGCGGAATAACCACGAAGGTGACGCCGTAGATGGTATCCGGACGGGTGGTGTACACCATCAGTTTCTTGTGCAGGCTGGGTACGTCGAAGCCGAATTCCAGGCCTTCGCTGCGGCCGATCCAGTTGCGCTGCATGGTCTTGACCCGATCAGGCCAACCCTTCAGCTTGTCCAGGTCATCCAGCAACTGTTCGGCATAGTCGGTGATCTTGAAGAACCACTGGCTCAGCTGTTTTTTCTCTACAGGCTGATGGCAGCGCCAGCATTTGCCGTCTTCCACCTGTTCGTTGGCCAGTACGGTCCCGCAGGTATTGCACCAGTTCACGGAAGCTTCCTTCTTCACGGCCAGGCCCCGTTTGTACATCAGTTCAAAGAACCACTGGGTCCATTTGTAGTATTCTTCCTTGCAGGTGGTCACCTGACGGTCCCAGTCGTAGGAAAGCCCCAGTTCCTTCAGCTGCCGGGTCATGTTGGCGATATTTTCCATGGTCCATTTGGCAGGCGGGATATGGTGTTTGATGGCCGCATTCTCGGCCGGCATCCCGAAGGAATCGAAGCCGATGGGGTGCAGCACATTGAAGCCCCGCATGGTGCGGAAGCGGGCCACTACATCCCCGATGGAGTAGTTCCGCACATGCCCCATGTGCAGGTTGCCGGACGGATAGGGGAACATTTCCAGCACATAGGATTTGGGCCGGGGGTCATCGTTCTCCACCTTGTAGGTCTTGTGGTCTGCCCAGTACTTCTGCCACCGGGCTTCGATCTCATGCGGTTCATACTTTTCCTCGAACATGAACATACCTCCTATTGAGAAAACCCACCTGAAACACCTTGCATAAGTTGCCGGGATTCAGTAACATATGTGTATTACAGTGGTTTTTATCATGTGTAATAGAATCATTATATATTTCACAACTTATAAAGTCAACGCAGGAAGGAGTGGGAACTATGGCAATCTATGCCATGGGAGACTTGCATTTTTCCGGAGAACCTCCCACGAAACCCATGGAAGTATTCGGAGAACAATGGCTGAATCATCGGGAGAAGGTACTGGAATCCTGGAAACAGACAGTGAAGGACGGCGACACAGTGCTGCTGGTAGGCGACACCTCCTGGTCCATGGAGCTGCCCGACGCCGTGGCAAAAGACCTTGGGGTCCTGCAGGACCTGCCGGGAGAGCTGGTGATCCTGAAAGGGAACCACGACTACTGGTGGACCTCCCTGAAGAAAATGGAGGAAGCCCTGCCCCGGGTCCACTTCCTCCACAATACGTTCTACCAGACGGGAGACGTGGCCCTGTGCGGTACCCGGGGATGGAACCTGCCCAGCATGAAGGGTTTCAGCGAGCACGACCAGCTGATCTACGACCGGGAATGCCAGCGGCTGGGACGCAGCCTGGAGGGGGCCAGAGCAGCCGGAGCGAAACATCTGATCGCCGCCCTCCACTATCCCCCGCTGTACCATCCGGACGAAGTCACGGGCTTCACAGAGCTGTGCAGGGAATACGGCGTGGAGCAGTGCATCTACGGCCATGTGCACGGGGATGCGGCCCACTTCCTGAACCTGTTCCAGGGCGTACGGGACGGTACCCAATACCGCCTGGTGGCCGCCGATTATGTGGATTTCAGGCTGGTGAAGATCAGGGATTGACGAGCCAATCCCTGATCAGTCACTCGTCATTCGTCCACAGTCACTAGCAAAAGGAAGCCAGCTATAGCTGGCAGGTTGGAAATCCTTTAAAATTTGCTTCAGTAAATTTTCTCCTTTGGCTGTCGACTAATGACTAGAAACTGGTGACTCTTATAAGTGTAAGAAAGGACTTTACTGTGCATCAATATCTGTTTTTTATAGGAAACTTTCCTGTACGCATGTACGGTCTGATGCTGTGCATGGCCATTTTCATGGCTACTTCTGTGGCCTACTTCCTGGCCTGGCGGGATGGCCGGGGCTGGGAAAAGTTGCTGCCCGACATCGGCATCTACGGCGGATTCGCCGGCCTGGTAGGAGCCCGTCTGTGGGATGTATTCTTCTTCGACTGGGGTTACTACAGCGATCACCTGCTGGAAATCCCTTTCGTGTGGCAGGGAGGTATGGCCATCCAGGGGGGCATCCTGGGGGGTGTCGCTGCCGGTGCCTTCTATTGCTGGCGACATAAGGTAAACTGGATCGAGATGCTGGACGTGATCTGCCCGGCCCTTTTCATCGGCCAGAGCATCGGCCGCATGGCCAACCTGCTGAACGGAGACGCTTTTGGGGCGCCCACCGGCGGGGACTTCGGCATTTTATACCCGGCAGGCACCCTGGCCCGCAGCACTTATGGGACCCAGCCCCTGTGGCCGGCAGAAGTCTGGGAAGGACAGATCGATGTGATCCTGTTTGCTGTCCTGCTGCTGTTCCAGACCACCCGCCCCAAAAAAGGGCAGCCCTGCTGCCTGTACGTCATGCTCTACAGCGTGCTCCGGTTCTTCCTGGAATTTCTCCGGGGAGACTATGTACAGCCCATGCTGTGGGGATTGAAAAGTGCCCAGGTGACGGCTCTGGTGTCGTTCATCGTCGCCCTTGTGCTGTTCATATGGGCGGGGTTGCGGAAACAGAAAAACGCTTCCGGAAATAGTCACTAGTCTCTAGTCACTAGTCTGCAGCCAAAGGAAACAACAGCCAGTCGCACCCTCTTGCGACTGGCTGTTGTTTTGCTTTAAATCAATCCTCCCAGCCCGAACACACCGATGGCGGACATGTTCACGTTCACGCCTACGTTGGCCAGGCTGAGCAGGAATAGGGTCTTGAAATGGAAGCCAGCTGATGCTGGCAAAAAATAAATCCCGCTCCAAGAAGCTGTCATTTTGTGACGGTCTCTTTCATCTCCGGAAGATAATATTTTCTCGCTTCTTTCCGGATGTCCTCCGGAATCCCATAAAACGGTTCAGCGATGCTGCCGGCAATGGCGGCCAGGGTATCGCTGTCCCCTCCCAGAGAAACGGCATTGCGCAGGGCATCTTCAAAACTGCTGCTGTCCAGGAAGCTCACCAGGGCCTGGGGTACGGAGTTCTGGCAGGTGGCATCCCCCTGGTAGGTATCCCGGATTCCTTCGACCGTGAAGGAAAGATCATAAAAAGGTTTCAGATACTCCCGGATCTCTTCCTTGCTTTTTTTCTCCCGAGCCAGGAAAACGGCACCGGCCACGGCCTGGGCCGCCCGATAGCTTTCGGGATGGTTGTGGCTCACTTCACAGGTCAAAATGGCCAGCTGCCGGGCTTCCGCCAGAGTCCGTCCGTACCAGCCTGCCGGGGACACCCGCATGGCGGCTCCGTTTCCGAAGCTTCCGTAGGCCCCCATTTCGGGGTGGAACAGCCAGTAACGGAATTTGCCGCCGAAACCGGCGTCCGGGTACTTCTGTCCCAGAAGCCGCATCTCCTTCGCCAGCAGCGGCAGTACCGTATGGCGCTCCAGCAGCTTGCCCTGGGCTTTGGCGGCAGCAAAGGCCCGGACCACGGCCAGGGTCATAAGGGAATCGTCCGTGGCCCGGCACCCCTGGGAAAACAGAGGAAACTCCTTATGCCTATAATTCCGCCATTCATATTTTGAACCCACAATATCGCCAATGAATGCACCTTCCATGATGAGAGACCTCCTTGCTAAGATGTCAGAGCGCCCTGACGGGCTTCAAGATGCCAGATGTCAGCTTGTTCGAGCTGAAACTCACGACAGTACGGCTTATCGCCAGTCAAGCTGACGTCTCAAAGCGAGCGTCAACGAGCGCTCTAACTTCTGACATCTCGTTTCATTCCTTCCAGTCCAGCTCCACCGGGCAGTGGTCGCTGCCGAAGATTTCGTTATGGATGACCACGTCCTGGATGTGTTCCTTTCCGTTTGCACTGACCAGGAAGTAGTCGATGCGCCATCCGGCATTCCGTTCCCGTGCCTTGAACATATAGGACCACCAGGTGTAGGCCCCTTCCCGATCCGGATACAGGCTGCGGAAGGAATCCACGAATCCGTGCTGCAGGAACTGTTGGAACTTGGCCCGTTCCTGGTCGCTGAACCCGGCGTTCTTGTGATTGCTGTCCGGGTTCTTCAGGTCGATGGGCTGTGCGGCCACGTTCAGGTCCCCGCACACGATCACCGGCTTTTTCTCCGCCAGCCGGCTCACATAGTCCTGGAAGGCATCCTCCCATTTTTCCCGATAATCCAGGCGCACCAGCCCCCGCTGGGAGTTGGGGGTATACACATTCACCAGGATGAAGCCCGGGTATTCGGCCGTAATGACCCGGCCTTCCTGGTCGTGTTCCTCGATGCCCAGGCCATAGGTGACGTTTTCCGGTTCTTCCTTCGTGAAGATGGCAGTCCCGGAATAGCCCTTTTTCACCGCACTGTTCCAGTATTCATGGTAGCCGGGAAATTCAAAGGTGGACTGCTCCCGCTGCATCTTCGTTTCCTGGATGCAGAAGATGTCTGCATCCGCCTGCTGCATGAAATCAGCAAATCCCTTGTTCATACAGGCCCGCAGGCCGTTAACATTCCAGGTAATCAGTTTCATAGGGTTCCCCTCTCTGTTTATCTGTTCACAGTTCCTAGTTCATCGTTTGTCGTTCATAGTTATCCTCCCCTGAAAGGGGAGGGGGACCGTTGCGCTTCAGTGCAATGGTGGTGGGGTCTCACACGGAGCGTGGGACCCCCTACCCCCTTTCAGGGGGACACAAATCTATTTCCCCAGCTGGGGAAAGATCCACTCCAATACCCCGCAGGCCACCCCCCACAAAATGGGATAGATGGGTTCCGGCAGGATCCACACAAAAGTGTTCAGCGCCATCCAGAAGCCGGCACTGACCAGCAGCAGGCCCCCGGTAAACAGCAGCCGATGCTGGTAATGGGCCCCGCAGCGGAGGTACTCGAACCCCAGGGCCCCGTAGAAAAGCTGCTGCAGAAAGGATGCCCCCAGGGCCCCGAAATCCGGATCCAGCACAGCCCACGACGCCCCTGCCAGCAGCAACACTGGCCACAGGGTCCACAAAATCCCCCGGGCCTGGCGCATTTTCTGCCAACCGAAGAAATTCCACAGGCTGTACCAGGCAAAGGGCACCGCCGCCCAGAACCACAGTTCCAGACCCGGATATTCCACCCGCAGGGGCCAGGACGCCGGCAGCAGGGTCACCAGACCCAGCACCAGGGCTATGATGGCCAGTTTCCAGGCAAAGGACCGTTTCTGGTACCGTCCAAGTACGGGGATGGTGAGCCACACCCCGCTGGCCAGCCAGAACAGCAGCACCAGCTTCAGCGGCACATACCAGTCCACCGCCGGGGTGGCAAGGCTGGTCACGATATTGAAGAACAAAAACCAGCCGAACAGCAGGTCCTTCCGCTGCCGCCAGATCAATTTTCCCAGTTGCACCTTATCCATGGGCTGTCTTCTCCATCTGCGCCAGAAACTCCAGGCTCCGGATGGGCCGGTCCGTCTGGTACAGGATAAATTGATACAAAATTTTTTCCAGGCTCATAAGCTCCCGGCCCCGCACCGTAAAATCAGGCGGTTCGTTCAGATCCAGGTGCAGCAGCTGCTCCATCAGGTCCCGGGTGGGCAGGGTAAAAGGCAGTTCATCCCCCATGGCGCATTTCCTGCACAGGAAGCCCCCCTGCACCAGGCTGAAATATCCATCTTCCGTCACTGGCTCGTTGCAGCTGGTGCACACATCCAGGATGGGGTTCAGCCCGCACAGGGACAGCAGCTTCAGCAAGGTGCTGTCCGTCACCAGGCGCTTGTTCCGTTTGCCCAGCAGCCGAAAAGCTTCCAGCAGCAGCTGGAACACCTCCTCCTGGGGTTCCTCTTCCCCCAGCAGGTTCTCCGCCACTTCCCCGATAATAGCCCCGTAGGCCAGATTTTCCCAATCGGGGGGCTGGGGCATTTCCAGGCTTTCACAGCTGCGCAGGGTGGCCACCTTGCGGCCTGGAGCCAACGTCACCTGCAGGTGGGCAAAAGGCTGCACCAGTCGGCCGCTCTGGCTGCGGGGATAGGCTGCCCCATAGGCCACAAAGGGGATTTTTCCGTGTTCACGACAAAAGCAGACTGCGTATTTATCCGCAGTCTGCCAATTCCTAACCCGGAGGATGATTGCTTCGTCTTGAAACATTTCACTGCTCATGGACAGCCGCTTCCTTCTTGTTGTCTTTTTTCAACGGGATGACCCGCACCCGCAGCACCCGAAAACCAGTGGAATCCAGCACTTCAAACTTGTAGCCGTTTTCCACCACACTGTCGCCCACTACAGGCTGCCGGCCGATCAGACCGAACACATAGCCCCCGATGGTATCCTCTTCCGGATCATCGAACTGGATGCCCATGATTTCTGATACTTCGTCCAGCAGCACAAGGCCATCAAACACATAGGAACCGTCGGGCATCTTATTGATTTCCGGCATATCCGTGTCATGCTCGTCCTGGATGTCGCCCACGATTTCCTCCAGCAGGTCCTCCATGGTCACAAGGCCGGCTGTACCCCCGTACTCATCGGCCACTGCCGCCATCTGCACATGTTTGTGCTGCATCAGCTGCAGGATTTTGGCAATGGACATGCTTTCGGGCACCACGTCGATTTCCCGCATGATGCTCCTCAGGTCGAAGCCGGGCGCCCTGTAATCCGCATTCATGAATTCCCGGATGTGGATCATGCCCAAAATGTGGTCCCGGTCCTCCTCACACAGGGGATACCGGGTATGCCCCGATTCCCGGATGACTTTCATGTTCTCTTCGATGGGATCATCCACGAACAGACAGACCATATCCTGCCGGGGTACCATCACTTCCCGGGCCACCCGGTCAGCAAAGTCGAACACATTGTCGATGAGCCTGCTTTCCACCGGGTCGATGCTGCCACCCTTTTCACTGGCACTGACCATCTTCCGGAGATCATCCTCAGAATGGCCGGTTCCTTTATGCACCGGCTCCATCCCCATGAAATGGTACAGAGCTTCCCCCACATGCCAGAACAAGAAGGCAAAAGGATATACAATTGGTTTCAATAAGCGGCCAAGGGCCGGTCCTGCGTCTATAAGTCATCTCTCCTTTGGATTGTTCCACACAAAATCATAAAACAGATACACTTTTTTATTATACACGCTGGCATGCTTTCCGGTCAATATTGAGGCCGGTCGTTAGCCAGGCCCAGGCGCTTCAGGTCTCCTTCTTTTTCCCGCCATTTGGGCCGTACCTTCACCCACAGTTCCAGGTATACCCGGTTACCGATCAGATTCTCGATATCCTTCCGGGCCCGCTGGCTGATTTCCTTCAGCATCTTCCCTTTGGCTCCGATCAGGATGGCCTTCTGGGAATCCCGTTCCACGTAGATATCCGCCCGTACATACACCATGTCGTTGGGCCGGGTCTTCATTTCCTGGACCTGCACTGCCACCGCATGGGGCACTTCATCCCGGGTCAGCTGCAGGATCTTCTCCCGGATGATTTCTGCTGCCATGACCCGTTCCGGCTGGTCCGTATACATGTCCTCCGGATAGAAGCTGGGGCCCACCGGCAGGCAGGCTTCGATTTCCTGCAAAAGCGGTGTAAAGTCCTCATCGGCCAGGGCGGACAGGGTCAGGATGCTGCGGAAGGGGTATTCTTTCTGGAAATGGGCGATGATGGGCAGCAGGCTCTCCTTGTTGGAGATCTGGTCGATTTTGTTCAGCACCAGGATCACTGGAGCTTTACATTCTTCCTTCAGCCGCTCCAGGATGACCTGTTCTCCCTTGCCCCGTTTTTCCGAGGCATCCACCACGAACAGTACCACATCCACTTCCTTGATGGCATTCACCGCTGCCTGGACCATGTGTTCCCCCAGTTTATCCTGGGGTTTGTGCAGACCCGGGGTATCCAGGAAGACCATCTGGGCCGCATCCGTGCTCAAGATGCTCAGGATCCGGTTCCGGGTGGTCTGAGGCCGGTCGGAAATGATGGCCACCTTTTCCCCCACCAGCTGGTTCACCAGGGTGCTTTTGCCCGCATTGGGGCGTCCCACCACGGCCACAAAGCCGGAGCGGTGCTGTTTCTGTTCTTGCTGTTCCATGCAGATTCCTTTCTTTTATAACACAAAACTGTACGGCAGCAGTTCCGCCACCGTGGTTTCCTTCCATTCGCCTTTCAGGTTCGTCAGATATACTTTCGGGATGGCAAATTCTGCCATCACCTGCCGGCAGGCTCCACAGGGAGACACCGGCTGCGGGGTATCCGCCGTGACACAGAGGGCCGAAAACTCCCGCACCCCTTCCTTCACCGCCGCAAAGATGGCACACCGTTCGGCACAGAGGCACAGGCCATAGGAAGCGTTCTCGATGTTACAGCCGGTGAAGACCCTTCCGTCGCCAGCCCGCACCGCCGCCCCCACCGCAAAGTGGGAATAGGGGCTGTAGCTGTGCTGCCGGGCCTTCACCGCCGCTTCGAACAGTTCCCGGTCCATGTCAGCCTCCGTATTTTTCTTCCGCCAGGTCCAGTTCCCGCAGGATTTCTTCTTCCCGGGCTCGCATGACTCTCTTGTCTGCTTCCACCATGTGGTCATATCCCAGCAGGTGCAGCATGCCGTGCACGGCCAGATACGTCATTTCCCGGGTAAGTCCGTGACCGAATTCCTCCCCCTGCTCTACAGCCCGGGGAGCGGAAATGATCACATCTCCCAGCAGGTGCTCTGCTGCCCCGTCGTCCACTTCCGGTTCCTCGTCTCCCTCGTCCAGGGCAAAGCTCAGTACGTCCGTGGGACGGTCGATGCCCCGGTACTCCCGGTTCAGGGTATGGATTTCCTCATTGTTTACAATGGTGATATCCACTTCCGTGTTGTCCGTGAGATTTTCCTTCCGGGCCACAATGTCCATGGCCTTTTTCAGAGTCGCTTCCAGTTCTTCCGGAATGGCGATCTCTTCCTGGTTGTTTTCCAGTGTAACAATCATTGTTCTTCTCCTTTAGGTTCTGCTGCCCGTTTCCGTTCCTTCCGGGCTTTGTCGTATTTTTCGTACGCCTTGATGATGGCCCCTACGATTTCGTGACGGACCACATCGTGCTCGCTGAAATGCACAATCCCGATGCCCGGCACATTGCGCAGCACATAGGCCGCGTTCACAAGTCCCGACTGCCGTCCACTGGGCAGGTCCACCTGGGTGGCATCCCCGGTGACCACCAGCTTGGAGCCGAAGCCGAACCGGGTGAGTGCCATGCGCATCTGTTCTGCCGTGGTGTTCTGGGCTTCGTCCAGGATGATGAAAGCGTCATTCAACGTACGCCCCCGCATGTAGGCCAATGGCGCCACTTCGATGATGCCCCGCTGCAGGTTTTTCTGGAAAGTCTCCATCCCCAGCATCTCATAGAGAGCATCGTACAGAGGCCGCAGATACGGGTCCACCTTTTCCTGCAGGTCGCCCGGCAGGAACCCCAGCTTTTCGCCGGCTTCCACCGCAGGCCGGGTCAGGATGATCCGTTCCACATCCTTGTTCTTCAGCGCCTTGACGGCCATGGCCACAGCCAGGTAGGTCTTGCCCGTGCCGGCCGGTCCGATGGCAATGGTGATATCGTTCTGGGCAATGGTCTTCAGATACTGGAGCTGACCCAGGGTCTTGGCCTTTACCTGGCGTCCCCGCACTGTGGTCAGCACCGTATCGGTAAACAACTTGTGCAGCTGTTCTTCCTGCCCGTCCAGGACCAGTTTCAGGCTGTACTTCACATCATGTTCGGTGATGGGCAGCCCCTGCCGATACAGGTACAGCAGTTCTCCCACCAGTTTTTCCGCCAGTTCCGTATCCTGGCCGCTTCCCTGGGCAATGAGCTCGTTGCCCCGGGGAATCAGCTGGCAGCCCAGCACCTGCTGCATCTGCCGCAGATATTCATCATTTTCTCCCAGGACCGCCACCATTTCCCGCGCATCCCGGAAGGCAAACCGTTTTTCCGTCACTTCAGGCAAACTCCATTCCTCCTACCTGTTTCCATAAGTTGTCCAATATATCCATTATATCGTTTCCCCGGTAAAAAAGAAACAGGAAACCCTATTGACAACAGGACCCTGTTTCGAGTAGAATAATGGTGTTGCTTATGGAACTATAGCTCAGATGGTTAGAGTATCACGTTGACATCGTGGGGGTCACTGGTTCGAGTCCAGTTAGTTCCACCAATTAAAAAGTAGAAACGCTGTCCTGCGGGGGCAGCGTTTTTTGTTACATAAAAGAAATCGCCGATGGCGATTTCTCACCATCGGCTGTAGACTAGTGACTAGAGACTAGAGACTAGCGATTATCATTTCACCACATTCCGCAGCGTCCCGATTCCCTCGATGCTGCATTCCACCACATCCCCGTGCTTCAGGAACTGCGGCGGGTTCATACCAATACCCGTACCGGAAGGCGTACCGGTAGCGATAATGGTCCCTGCCCGCAGCGTCATGCCCTTGGACAGTTCACTGATGATGTACGGGATCCCGTGCACCAGGTATTTGGTATTGCTGTCCTGGCGCAGCTGGCCGTTCACCTTACAGGTCAGATGCAGAGCCGGCGGGAACGGGAATTCATCCGCGGTCACGATGCAGGGTCCCATGGGGGCAAAGGTATCCAGGCTCTTCCCGAAATACCATTGTTTATGGGCCACCTGCACATCACGGGCCGTTACATCGTTGATGATGGTATAGCCGAATACGTAATCGGCAGCATCTTTTTCTTCCACGTTTTTGGCTTCTTTGCCGATGATCACGGCCAGTTCACATTCGTAGTCCAGTTCCTTGACTACATTGAAATGGCCGTCAATGATGCCGTCCGGATCCGTGGCCCGGTCCACCCGTTTGGAGAAATACACGGGAACCTGGCGCTGTACGATTTTTTCCGGGACATAGGCATCGGGCAGTTCCTCATCATGGGATTTGTAGTTGATGCCCAGGCAGATGATATCGTTCCGGGGGTGGGTCAGAGGAGCCAGGATCTTCACCTGATCCAGAGGTACGCCGCCCAGAGCCATCCGATTGATGCTCAGCAGTTCCTCGAAGTCGCTTTCCTGGATCAGTTCATACATATTGGCATATTTGTTGGCCGGATAGACATACTTACCGTCATCAGAAATTACGCCTACCTGTACATCCCGATCGTATTCATACGTTACGATTTTCATGGCATCCACTCCCCTAATTCTGTATCACTGCAACAACGTATTGACTTATTCTGTATTTATTGTACACTGTTTATCAGGAAATTACCAGCAAAAGAACGAAGCCCACCTGTTTGCAGGGGGCCGTCCTGTTGATTGCAAAAGAAAGGAAATGCAGGGAATGGAAAGCATCTGGCAGCTTGACGATGGACACGGCGATTACAACCGCAGCTACGAACGGGATCACGATTTCGACTATGCCGATTATTCCACGGATCACAAGGAAAACAACTTCAGCAACTACGAATGGAAGATTCCCAGGACAAAAAAAGAACGGGTACGGAACATCCTGAATCATTATGAATAAAAGGGGACGTGAAAAATACTTTTTCACGTCCCCCGTCACTAGTCACTAGTCTCTAGCCACTAGCCGATGGAAGCCAGCTTCCGCTGGCAAAATTCAGAAGCTGTGAATGATTTTTTTCACAGCTTCTTTTTTTATTCATGCCAAATCAATTTCCTACTATATATATTACAGGAAAAGTTTTGTATAAATTCCCAGATAGGAAACCACAAGTGAACCGATCTGCATCATAAAAAATACCTCCGATCAAAATAAAAGCCTTTTCCAGGAAACCGCTCCGTTTTAAAAAGTTCATTCCCAGAGGACAGTTAATTGTATATATTTCAAGAAAGTTTTTATTATGAGGACAATTTTTCTGTATATTCCATTTGCTGTCTTCGACCCGCTAACACTTTAAAAAAATATTGTATGAGGTATACAAAAAACTGTTGACAATCTGTGACAAGAGTGATAAATTACGGAACTATAAACAAGCATCCGATTTGATGACGACACTTGTCCATGCGAGTGTCGGATTTTTTTCAAAGGAGTGATATTGATGAACGGATTAACGCTTGTGTGTTTGGCTATTGTCATCTTCATCTGTGCGTACATGTTTTATGGTCGCTGGCTGGTGAAGACCTGGGGAATCGAACCGGATGCGAAGACTCCTGCCTATCGTTTCAGAGACGATAAGGACTTTGCTCCTGCTTCCCGGTTTACGGTATTTGCCCATCAGTTTTCTTCCATTACGGGTGCCGGCCCTGTAACCGGTCCGATTATCGCCGCCATGTTCGGTTGGGTTCCTGCTTTCTTATGGATTTTGGTCGGCGGCGTATTCTTCGGTGCTGTACAGGACTTCACCGCCCTGTATGCTTCTGTGAAGAACGACGGCAAGGGTATGGGTGCCCTGATTGAACAGTATGTAGGCCGTACGGGATGCAAGATGTTCCTGATGTTCGGCTGGCTGTTCTCCCTGCTGGTTATCGCAGCCTTCTCCGACATCATGGCCAGCACGTTCAATGGTTTCTCCAAGACCGGTGAACTGATGGGGCCTAACGCCTCGGCTGCTTCCATTTCCATGATCTACATCGCCGTAGCTGTGGTGTTCGGTATCGTAACCCGTCGCTTCCACATCACCGGTGCCAAGGAACTGGTGCTGGGCATCATCTGCATGATTGCCATGGTGAGCCTGGGCATTGCCCATCCCATGTACGCTTCCCGTACCACCTGGCTGTATGTAACCTATGCTTATTGCTTTGCTGCTTCCATCATGCCCATGTGGCTGCTGATCCAACCCCGTGACTACCTGAGCGTATTCCTGCTGCTGGGTATGATCCTGGCCGGTGTTGTTGGAATCATCGTTGGGAATCCTTCCATCAACATGCCTGCCTTCACTTCTTTCGAAGTGGCCGGCAAGCCCATGTTCCCGATTCTGTTCGTAACCATCGCCTGCGGGGCTGTATCCGGGTTCCATTCTCTGGTATCCTCCGGTACTTCTTCCAAGACCATCTCCAATGAAAAAGACATGCTGCCCGTTGGTTATGGCTCCATGCTGATTGAATCCACCCTGGGTGTTGTTTCTCTGGTTATCGCCTGCTCCGTGGCTGTGAACGGCCATCTGCCCAAAGCCACTCCGTTCGCCATCTTCGGCAGCGCCATCGGCGGTTACTTCACCATGTTTGGTATTCCCAAATACTATAGCACCTGCATCGTGACCATGTGCGTATCCGCTCTGGCCATGACCACCATCGACGCTGTAACCCGTATCGGCCGGATGATGCTCCAGGAAATCCTGGCTCCGGAAGAAGGCCATGAACAAGGCTCCGTTGCCAAGTTCCTGAGCAACACTTACGTTGCCACCATCGTAACCCTGATTCCCAGCTACCTGCTGTGCCTGGGCGGTTACATGAACATCTGGCCGCTGTTCGGTGCTGCCAACCAGCTGCTCAGTGCTCTGGTTCTGGTTGCCCTGGCCGTATTCCTGAAGGTGACCGGCCGGAAGAGCTGGATGCTCTACGTACCCATGACCTTCATGTTCCTGGTTACCATGAGTGCCCTGTGCCTGTCCATCTATGGCATTTACAAAAAAGCCATGGCTGGCGTGTTCTTCCCCATGGTGGAAGGCCTGCAGCTGGTAGTTGCCCTGTGCCTGATGTTCCTGGCCATTAACGTGGTTCGGAGCTGCACCAAGGAACTGTTCACCGGCAAGGTTGAAACTGCAGAAAAATGATCAAAAATCCCACCGCCCAGCCGGGCGGCGGGATTTTTTCCGTTCATCAATTTCATTCCAATCAAAAAGGACCTGTTCCCCATCGAAGGGAACAGGTCCTTTCCTTCACTAGTCACTAACCACTAGCCACCAATCACTTATTCCTGCTCGCCTCTCAACAGCCGCAGGAACTCCGCTTCGTCCAGGATGGTCACGCCCAGTGTCTGGGCTTTCGTATACTTGCTGCCCGGATCAGCGCCAGCCACCACGTAGTCCGTCTTCTTGCTCACGGAACTGGTCACCTTGGCGCCCACTTCCTGGGCCATGGTCTGGGCCGTGGCCCGGTCCAGGTTGGGCAGGGTACCGGTGAACACCATGGTCTTGCCATAGAAGGGATGATTCTCATCCAGAGCCGGGCCCGTGGTCATTTCCATGTTCAGTCCCAGCTCCTTCAACCGCTCCACAAACGCCTGGTTCACCGGATCTCCGAACCAGGTCACCACGCTTTCCGCAATGACCGGTCCAATGTCGGGAATCTGGGCCAGTTCGTCCTGGGTGGCAGCCATCAGCTTGTCCATGGTGCCGTACTTCAGCGCCAGGGTCCGTGCCACCTTGGCCCCTACGTGGCGGATGCCCAAGGCAAACAGCAATTTATCCAGACTCTGGCTCTTGCTGTCCTGGATGGCATTGACCAGATTGTCGGCACTTTTCTGTCCCATCCGGTCCAGCTGGATCAGCTGTTCCGTGGTCAGAAGATACAGGTCGGAGGGATCCTTCACCAGACCATTGGCCGTCAATTGGGCCAGTACACTGGGTCCGCAGCCGTCGATGTTCATGGCATCCCGGCTGGTGAAGTGGATCAGCCCTTCCCGTCCCAGGGCCGGACAGTGGGGGTTCGTGCAGCGCCAGGCCGCTTCCCCGGGTTTCCGTTCCGCCTTCCAGCCACATTCCGGACAGGTTTCCGGCATATGGAACACCTTTTCCTCCCCGGTGCGCTTCTCCGTCACCACATGGAGCACTTCCGGGATGATTTCCGCGGCCTTGTTGATCACCACATGGTCGCCAATCCGGATATCCCGTTCTTTGATGAAATCTTCGTTGTGCAGGGTGGCCCGGCTGATGGTACTGCCGGACAGCCGTACGGGCTTCAATACAGCCGTGGGGGTCAGCACCCCCGTGCGCCCCACCTGGATCACAATGTCCTCCAGCACGGTCTCCGCCTGTTCCGGCGGGAATTTATAGGCCATGGCCCAGCGGGGATCCTTGCCGGTGGCACCCAAAATATTCTGCTGCCACACGTCGTTGACCTTCACCACCACGCCGTCGGTGTCGTAGCCCAGGCTGGCCCGCCGCTCCCCGTGCTTCTTGATGAGCTCATTGGCCTCCTGGATGGTATCCACCAGGGTGCGGCCTTCCGTGGTGGTAAAGCCATACTGCTGGAGCATATCCATAGAAGCGTTATGGGTGGGCAGATTGCCGGCCCCTACCCCGATCCCGTAGGCAAAGAAAGCCAGGGACCGTTTGGCAGTGACCCGGGGATCCAGCTGCCGCAGGGAACCAGCTGCCGCGTTCCGGCAGTTGGCGAATTCCTGTTCCCCGGCTTCCTGCCGTTCCTCATTCAGCTTCACAAAAGCTGCCCGGGGCATGTATACTTCTCCCCGCACGTCCAGGAGTTCCGGGATTTCCATGCCCGGGATGGGTTTCAATTGTTTGGGGATGTTCTGGATAGTCCGCACATTTTCCGTGACGTTTTCACCCACCACGCCGTCGCCCCGGGTAGCTGCCCGCACGAACCGGCCATTCTCGTAGATGATGCTGCAGGCCAGGCCGTCGATCTTGGGTTCCACCACATACTGCACCCTGGCGTCCCTGGGCAGACCTTCGTGCACCCGCCGGTCGAACTCTTCCATCTCCTCCGGAGAAAACGCATTGGCCAGGCTCAAAAGCGGCGTCATATGCCGTATTTCCGTAAAGCCCGGTTTGGCATAGCCCCCCACGTGCTGGCTGGGGGAATCCGGCGTCACCAGGTCCGGATACTGGGCTTCCAGGGCTTTCAGTTCCCGCATCATAGCATCGTATTCCGCATCGGTAATAATGGGATTGTCCTGGACATAATACAGATAGGAATTCTTTTTCATGATGGCACGCAGCTCATCAATGCGGGCTGCGGCCTGTTCTTTTGTCATGCTCATGGTTCAGACTCCTCAGATTTTCTGCAAGATCTTATACTTGGTGGCCAGCTGCTTGATGCCGCAGCCCGGGAAGGCCACCATCACCAGCTGGCCCTCGCTGCCGTCCGGTTTGGCTTCAATGATGGTACCCACCCCGAACTTTTTGTGCCGGCATTTATCCCCGGCGTGGAATTCCGGCACGGCGGCTCCTTCCGGCACAAAACCCTCCTGCTTCGGTTTCGGCGTATCCAGGATGCTGCCTCCCCGGTGCCGGGCAATAGTCCGCAGCCCAGAATGCTGCTGGCTCTGCTGGCCCCTGTAACCGCCATAGCCTCCCATGCTGGCCCTGCGCAGGGACACGTTCTGGATCAGGTTCCGGGGAATTTCCTCCAGGAACCGGGAAGGCGGATACATGACCACCCGGCCGTACACCATCCGGCTGCGGCAGCTGGTCAGGTACAGCTGCTTCTTGGCCCGGGTGATGCCCACATAGCAAAGCCGTCGTTCCTCCTCCAGTTTATCCTCATCTTCCAGGGACCGCTGGCTGGGGAACAGGCCGTCCTCCATGCCCCCGATGAACACCACCGGGAATTCCAGTCCCTTGGCCGAATGAAGGGTCATGAGGGTCACGGAATCCTTGGTCAGCTTGGCATCGTCAATGTCCGCCACCAGGGCCACATGGTTCAAAAAGTCCTCCAGGGTCTGGTTGTTCTCCTCTCCCGGATCCTTGGCGAATTCATCGGCGATCCGCAGGAATTCGTTCAGGTTGTCGATACGGCTTTTTGCCTGGTCGGATCCGTCCAGCCGCAGGGCTTCCAGATACCCGCTCTTTTCCAGTACCCGTTCCATCAGCTCTTTCACTGGCAGGGTATCCTTCACCCCATCCAGTTCACTGATCATATCACTGAAGGCCTGGATCTTGCCCAGAGACCGGCCCAGCACCTCTTTGGCCTGCACCGTCTGCAGCACTTCGTCAAGAGGCATGCCGCTTTCTTCCAGCAGGGTCCGGATTTTGGTCACCGTGGCTGCCCCGATGCCCCGCTTGGGTTCGTTGATGATCCGTTCCAGCCCCTGGATGTCCCGATGGTTGGACAGAAACCGCAGATAGCTCAAAAGGTCCTTTACTTCTTTCCGGTCGTAGAACTTCAGGCTCCCCACCATCACATAGGGCACACCGTTGTTGATCAGATTTTCTTCGAACATCCGGCTCTGGGCATTGGTCCGATACAAAATGGCCATATCCCCCAGTTTGATGCCTTCCCGCTGCAGCTTCCGGATCTGGCCCACCACGAATTCAGCTTCCTCCCGGTCATCCCGGGCCTGGAAGTAGGCAATGGGCTGCCCGCTGCCGTTTTCCGTCCACAGATTCTTGGGCCGCCGGGCCGCGTTGTGCTTGATCACCTCGTTGGCTGCGTCCAAAATCACCTGGGTGCTGCGGTAGTTCTGTTCCAGTTTATAGATTTTGGCTTGGGGGTAATCCTTTTCGAAATCCAGGATGTTGCTGATATCGGCGCCCCGCCAGCCATAGATGCTCTGGTCGATATCCCCCACGGCGCACAGGTTGTTCTCCGGCGCAGACAGGAGTTTGGCCAGCAGATACTGCACATGGTTGGTGTCCTGGTACTCGTCGATGAGTACATAGTGGAACTTGTTCTGGTATTTTTCCCGAACATCCGGAAACTGCTGCAGCAGCTTTACCGTTAAAAGCAGCAGGTCGTCGAAATCCAGGGCATTGCTCTGGTGCAGGTGGTTCTGGTATTCCTTATAGATTTCCGCCACCTTTTTGGCATGAAAATCGTCAGCCTGGCGGGCGAACTCACTGGCGTCCACCTGGGCGTTCTTGGCGTTGCTGATGGTGGAAAGGAGCGCCGGCAGCGGATAGAACTTCTCGTCCAGGTTCAGCTTCTTCAGGGCTTCCTTCAGCACATTCTTACAATCCGTGGGATCATAGATGGAAAAAGAGGTGGTGTAGCCGGGGAGATGGTTGATGTCCCGGCGCAACAGCTGGTTGCAGAAACCGTGGAAGGTATACAGCCACACGTCCTTGGCCGAAGGCCCCACCAGCGCATCCACCCGCTGGCGCATTTCCTTGGCCGCCTTGTTGGTGAAAGTGATGGCCAGGATGTTCCAGGGTTTCACCCCTTTTTCCAGCAGATAGGCAATTTTGGTGGTCAGTGCTTTCGTCTTGCCGGATCCGGCTCCGGCCAAAATTAAAATAGGCCCGGCAATCTGGCGGACTGCCTCAGCCTGTTGTTCGTTCAGCGATGCTAAGAGATCTGTCATTTTTTCCTCGATTCCTTCATTTTATTCTCTCCTATTCTAACAGATTCCCGTTTTTTTTGCTATAATAGAAGAATCCTTCAAGAGAAGGCCCGCTACAGGTGGGGCCCTGGCAGCCCCTGCTCACAGACCTTGCGGAACAAAAGAAAGGAAGTTGATTATGGAAGAATTTTGCGAAAAGATTTTCCATCTGAAGGAGAACCACACCTCCATGCGGACGGAAATCGTATCAGGCATCACCACGTTCATGACCATGGCCTACATCCTGATCGTGAACCCGTCGATTCTGAGTGCCACCGGTATGGATAAGGGAGCCCTGCTGACCGTGACAGCCATCGCCTCCGCCCTGGGCACCTTTTTCATGGCAGCTTTTGCCAACTATCCCTTTGCCCTGGCACCGGGCATGGGACTGAACGCCTACTTTGCCTACACCGTTTGCCTGCAGATGGGAAACAGCTGGGAAATGGCCCTGTCGGCCGTATTCATTGAAGGCATCATTTTTATCATCCTGTCCCTGACCTCCATCCGGGAAGCCATTTTCAATGCCATCCCCATGACACTGAAACAGGCCATTTCCGTGGGCATCGGCCTGTTCATCGCTTTTATCGGTCTCCTGAATGCCCGGATCATTGTAGCCAACAAGGCGACCAAGGTCTCTCTGTATTCCTTTACCAAGGCCATGAGCGACGGAACCTTCCACAGTGTGGGCATCACGGTCCTGCTGGCCATGCTGGGCATCCTCTTCACCGCCTACCTGATCATCAAAAACGTCCGGGGCAACATCCTGTTTGGGATCCTGGGCACCTGGGCATTGGGAATGATTTGCGAAGCCACCGGTCTGTATGTCCCCAATCCGGAACTGGGCACCTTCAGCGTGTTCCCCAACCTGTCCGGCGGTCTGGCCTCCTTTGCGCCCATCAGTCCGGCCTCTCTCTTCCTGCAGCTGGACTTTTCCCATGTGATGAGCCTGAACTTCTTCGCCGTGATCTTCGCCTTCCTGTTTGTGGATACCTTTGATACCCTGGGAACCCTGATCGGGGTAGCCGCCAAAAGCGACATGCTGGATGAAGAAGGCCACCTGCCCCACATCAAAGGCGCCCTGATGGCAGATGCCTGCGCCACCTGCACCGGTGCTCTGCTGGGTACCAGTACCGTCACCACCTTCGTGGAAAGCGCCGCCGGCGTTTCCGAAGGGGGTCGCACGGGGCTGACTTCCATCACCGTAGCCATCCTGTTCCTGCTGAGCCTGTTCCTGAGCCCGTTCTTCATGGCCATTCCCTCCTTCGCCACGGCACCGGCCCTGGTCATCGTGGGCTTTTTGATGTTCTCCTCTGTGACGAAGATCAAGATGGACGACCTGAGCGAAGCCATCCCGGCTTACATCGCCATCATCGCCATGCCTTTTGCCTACAGCATCTCCGAAGGGATCTCCTTCGGTGTCATCACCTACGTGATATTGAACCTGCTGACGGGCAGATCCCAGAAGATCAGCGGCCTGATGTATGTACTGGCAGTGCTGTTCATCCTGAAATACGTTCTCCTGTAAAACAAAAAAAGGGGGGGTGAAAAAATGCTTTTTCACACCCCGTCACTAGTCACTA